>Ga0209535_1000233_pt1 | contig 37872 bp, 39 predicted proteins | sample LinPmetageLP28_FD_184041 | JGI IMG/M metagenome (GOLD analysis project Ga0209535, IMG submission 184041) | Marine viral communities from the Pacific Ocean - LP-28 (SPAdes) (version 2) | ecosystem: Environmental > Aquatic > Marine > Oceanic | place: Pacific Ocean | collected 2009-08-22
AATGCTATGATTGAAACTCTTACAGGAATTGATGACAGGATGAATAATATTGAGTATGAATTTTTGACCCTTAAAGAATCAACTTATGTACAGAATGATATAGCTGTACTGTATGAGAAGATACAATCATTAGAGATGGCTGCACAGAATGTCGGTAGGTTTACTGAAGAAATGGCTACACTACAAGCTAACTTATATAACTTAGAACAAACAGTTAGAGATGGTGGGTTTGATTTGGATAGATATTATTTACTAGAGAAGTGGGAGTATCAAGAACTTAATGATTCTTTGACTAGGGTAGAAACACAAATACAAAGTGTTAACAATAATATGTGGGAACTTAACGATTTAAAATCTAGACTAGCTTATTTAGAAGCAGCTGGTCACGGACATTAAGATAAAGGTATGAAATTACAAGTAGTAAGGACACAATTTGGTAAGGATGCAACTAATGGGATGCTGTTTATTGATGGTAAGTTTGAGTGTTATACTCTAGAGGACCAATACCAAGCAGTCAAAGTGATGCACGAAACCTGCATACCAGAGGGTACATATAAAATTAAACTTAGAACAGTTGGTGGATTCAATACTCGCTATACCAAGAAATATCCTACCTTCCACCGAGGTATGCTTTGGTTAGAAGATGTACCAGGATTTGAATTTATTTTAATTCATCAAGGTAATACGGATGAGCATACATCTGGCTGTTTGATAATTGGTGACTCACAACAAGACTTAGATGTAAACTTTAATGGTATGGTTGGCAGTAGTGCTAACGCTTACAAGAAACTTTATCCTAAAGTATCTGGTGCAATACTTAAAGGTGATGATGTCACCATAGAATATACAAAGATAAACCTTGATGGTGAAGATAACAAACCTAAAGACTACATGAAACTTGATGACATCTTTACTAAACTAGAGAGTATAGAAAGAAAATTAAAGTTAGGAAAATTAATACAATGAATGATGATATAAAATCAATGATTGAGAAAACTGTTTGGACATTTATTGAAGCATTTATAGGTGCTTTAACTATCTCACCTTTAGTAGGTGTAGATGCTAACGCTTTACAATTAGCTGCAATCGCAGGTGGTTCTTCTGCATTAGTAGTAATCAAAGAGTTCGCAAAGAAAAAAATATCTAAATAAAAAACTATCACACTGCTCCTGTATACTGAGATTAACAGGGCAAAGGAGGATAGAATGCCTAAAGTACCAGAAGAGTGGGGAAATAATTTCTATAAGACTGGATGGCAACCAGGATTAGAAGTCAATGAACAGACTGGCATGGGCGAAATCACACATGTTGGAACAGACCCACACTACAGAAACAAACTAGATTCCATACTTAAAGAATGGGGATTTGACCCTAAACATTACCAGATAGAAGGTAGTGTTCGTGCTTCTAGTTGGAATGTACAACTTAAAGGTGGTGCGACAGAAACCTTTTATGCGTTTAAAGGTATAGTCAAAAAGAAAAAGCCAGGACATGACAAATATTTTCAAGCCTTGTTTAAACAAGCTAAGAAGAAACCTCCTATAACTAAGAAGTTTAACCCAGGTGACACTGCGTTCATGTGGTTTATGAGTGACTGGCAACTTGGAAAAAAAGATTATGGAGTTGAGAACACTATCAACAGATACGACAGAGCGTTACAAGATGGTGTGAACAGGATTAAAGACCTGCGTAAACTTGGAGTACAGATAGATGAAATCTATATGGTAGGTTTAGGTGACCTCACAGAAAACTGTACGCCTTTTTTCTTTGAGAGCCAACCACACAATGTTACTTTGTCACTGATTGAACAATACGCATTAGCAAGGTCAATGATAATGAAGACGATTGATACCTTCCTACCTCACGCACCTAAGTTAATCTTGGCAGGTGTTCCTGGTAATCATGGTGAGATGTCAAGAACAAGTAAAGGACAAGTATCTACAAACAGATTAGATAACTCTGACACAATGCACTTACAGATATGTGAAGAGATTATGAAGGCTAACCCAGAAAGATATGGAAAGGTAGAAGTAAATGTGCCTACTGGCTTTCATCAAACGATAATGGTAAAGGGTAAGACAGTTGCCTTTACGCATGGTCACATGACTGGAGGTGGTAGTGGTAATCCAGAAGCTAAGATTGAGAAGTGGTGGAAAGGTCAAATGTATGGGTGGCTACCAGTAGGAGATGCAGAGATTTTAGTAACTGCTCATTACCATCACCTAAGAATGAAACAACAAGGTGATAGAACTTGGTTTCAAGCACCATCAATAGACCAGAGCATAGACTTTACTGCACAAACTGGACTGTGGTCACACCCTGGAGTCCTGACTTTCACTATAAGTGACAAGGGATGGGATAATTATTGCCCTTTATAAACGATTAAAGGGTAGTTGTTTAAACAACTTAGGGTTACCTTGGAAATCTTTTTCAGGATATGTTCCCCAGTGTTTCATTTCGTTCCACATTTCTTGTACTTGAACAAATGGTATCCATTTAAAACCTTTATAAAAACTGTTGTAATAATATATACCAACATCTACTTGTTTAAACAACCTAGTCTTTTCGTGCATTTGATATAGCTTTTGGTAGTCATCTAGCTTTAACTTAGTTGTACCTTTAACTTCACACAATCGTAGTTCGTTTTGTATGTACACTAAGTAGTCTGGGTTAACTGCTATGAATGTGTACAACCAGAACAGTGGCATCTCATGTTCCCATGGGCTAGTGCCAGTCTTCATCCATTGTTTTTGTTTGACTAACCCTAGTTGTGTTAGATAGATTTCAAAGTTATCTTCTGCTTCCTTGCCTACTTTATCTTTAACTCTATCTTGATATGGTCTATCGCTTTGTTCCATTTTAAAATGGGAGTTCATCTTGGTCTGCACCTTGGTCTGCTTTTTCTACCAGTGCGTGACAAACTCTGTACTCCCACTTGTATATATTGTCATCTTCTACATGCTTGTATCTTGCTCCACAATATCTATTACCCTCTGCATCTGTATAAAATATATCATTGTCTTTACAAATGAATGGCGACTTGTGTCGTGTATCTGGCTCTGGTTGTATATCAAAGTTATAATCTGGATAGCGTTTCTTTAACTTGTCTTTTAACTTATCCAGATTAATTGATATATTGTTATCTTCTAGAGCCATTCTGTTGGGCAATCAGTGTCGCCCCAACCAGTCCATCCACAACCATTCTTACCACCAGCTGGATACTTGTTACAACTCCAGCTTGGTATGTTCCCATACTTGGCTGGGTCATCTTTCTTCTTCTGTCTGTTGTCCTCTATCCACTCAGTCGCACCACAATCAGGACAGGCTTTAGTTAGGTCCTTGACTTCTCCAAATACATCCTCAACAATCTTTACATCAGAAGGTATAGGTTGTTCGTTTGCAATAGATTCAAACAAATCTAAGTACGCTCCAATGGTATCGTTATCCCAACTCTCTACATCTTTACTGTGTCCTGCTCCAATAAATTCATTAAAAGATTGCTTCTTTACTTCATCTTCTGTAGCTTTAGGCAATCCCCATCCTGCAATTAGCTTGGCTATTTGACTTGCGTTACTAGAGGTAACTTCTTTATTAACTCCAATGTCTTCATCAAACTTTGCCTTAGCTTCTTCTAAACTAGACAGGCTCTCATCACTAGGTTTGTTTTCTTTCTTACGATTGTCAACCTTAGTAACTTGTACTTTGTTTTGAGCACCCACTTTAGACATCTCTTCTTTGCTTGGTCTAGCCTTGTTGCTACCTTGGTACTTCCAGTTAGCCAACGCTCTACCTATCGCACTTGTTTCACAGTTCTCCATCCATGCATCAGCGTTAGCGAATCCACCTTGTCCTTTAGTTTCTTGTGCTATACCTGTTGCAACTGGTCGTGCATCTTCTTCCTGTTTAAACACCTCTGCTTTAATAGTGACACAAGTTCCATCTTGTGTTATGTGTAGTATCTCTGTAGATATTCTTGCATCTGGGTTATCCTTCCAGAATTTTTTTAATCTATCTTCTACTGTTTCATATTTATCTGGGTCGTACTTAGCCATTATTCTTCCTCCTGTTTGTCTTTGTTAGATTCAATTATCTTATATACTCTTTGTCTACTTACCTTCATAATGTTTGCACACTGTATAACTGATAGCTTCTTTTCTTCTACAATATATTCTAATAGTCTAGCTCTTTGTAGAGACAGATTCTTTTCAATCTCTCTAGCAGTATTTATTTGTAGTGTTAATGCGTTTATTCTGTCCTCATGTTTACCTTCTGGTATGTGATGAAACGCCATCTCAACACCATTAGCGTAGGATACCTTGCCCTCTACACCAGTAATATCTTTATCATTAATTGTCTGTAATATCATAGTCCTCCTCATAAATATCTATTTGTAACTCATCAATAAAATCTATTGCATCATTGTTTAAACTGATAACCCTCATTGGTTTATTAGTTAGTATGTGTGCAACCAGTACCAACACTAGAACAATTAAGAATGTTATAGTCGTTAGCATTATTGGTATCCATATAAATAATTCCATTACTCTTCTTCCTCCTTACTTTCTTCATTCATAATTACTAACTGTTCATTATAAGCAACTACGAATTCCTCTAGTAATATGTTTGCAACTCTTGGTTCTGGCTTCCTCAACACCTTGGACTTAATAACTACTGCTCCTCCACAGGCGTTAGATAAATCCATACTCCACTTCTTTAGATTTTCTGGGGTAAAGAATCCCCCTTTGCCATTTGGCATACTTCCTCCTTCTTATTGATAGTTGTTTAAACTACTTGTTGTTCTATTGGAATCTCAATTAACCTAACGATAAACATACCACCTAAGTCTTTGAGTTCCCTTACCTTGCACTTCGCATCATGTTCATTGTCGTACTGCCATGTCACAGTACCACCATAAACACTTGTACTTTGTACTTGATAAATCATAGTTCTCCTATGTAATCTCCTATTTAATCTTAGTCCTTATTTTCTCTATTGTAAACTACTGTTGAGGTACAAGGTAGAAGTAAACAAAGAAAGCTCCCACCTTGTTTAAACATGTATGTATTTATTCTCCTTCTCCTCTAAACATATCCTCAAAACATTCTGGATGTACTCCAGTTAACAGTTGCTCTCTCTCTGCTCTGCTCTGTTCAGGAAATATATCTTGTATCAATCTGCGTTGATGTCTTGGTGTCTGGGTAAACTCAATGTACTTTTCTGAGTCCACCATTACGCTACCTGTCTTCCTACAATGGATACATTCTTTAGTTGTTACTGCGAACATCATTCTGCATCTTCTTTAATATTGTGATTACTCTTTTGTATAAGTCATCATATTTTTTTACCAATACATCTTCAGTATGTTCATCACATTTAAACACACCCTCTAACTCCTCTATTATTGTGTCATCTATCAATGATTTATAAAGCTCCATCTTGCTAACTAAATCATTCAAATCATTAACAATGTTATACGCTTGTGAACTGAATCCATCATGGTCAAATCCACTGTCACTATCATTATCAACTGCGAATGGATACTCTTTACCATTTATAGTAAGAGTTCCCTCTATCCATATTGTTGGGTGTGCTACCATTACTCCTCCTCCTTTACTGTTGACTCGCCTAAAGTTTCTCCATATCCTAATTCTTTTAGCTTGTTTAAACAGTGCTCTGTATACTCGCCATCTTTTGTTATCCATCCATACTCTACTGTTTCTATGAGTTGTCTTCTCATATCGTAGTTGGCGTCTAGATATTTTCTATAGGGTTCTAGCTTATGGTTTCTAACTAGGGTTCTCATAAACATAAAGACCTGCTCCATGTTTAAGTGTCCTTGTTTAAACAACCTAGTCATTATTATTAAGTAGTCATTTGGTTTATGTTGACCTGCATCCATCAAAGATTGATTCACATATCCTTGAAAAGATTTAATTTGATTAGCCATTACTCATCCTCCTCTAGTAGTTCTACTTCATCCTTCAGCTCCTCAATAGAAGTCATAAGGTCGTAGAATTTGTTATCAAGTTCGTTGTTATCTTTTAATTTAGAACTGGATAGCATGTGATATCCTTGCTCTAAAAAGTCGTAACTACTTTGTACTTCTTTTGTTATCTCACTTACTTTGTTATCTTTTTTATTTATCGCCATGTTTACTCCTTGTTTAAACAGTCAGGGAGATGGTGTTGCACATCTCCCTGCTACTCCCTACTTTTATTCCTTCCACTCTAATCTCTGGACATTTCCATGGGAGTGTCTCTCCCAGTAACCTATCCTTGTATCAGTAGTTCCATCTGTGTAATAGAATGTTGTTGTCCACTGCTTCTTTCTTTTATCTGCTGGGTCTTTACCTTTGCTTCTTACGATACCTTGTCCTGCTCCATAGCTACCAACACCAGTCTGTAAGTCAGCTACCCTGATACCATTGAAGTTATCATTATCCCAGCCAGACTTGATACCTTCTTCCAGTCCTGCTAACAATTCTTCTGCGTTATCGTTAGTCCAGTCTTGCGTGAAGTTACCATCCTCATCAGTGTTGAAGTCTTGGTGTGCTTCCAGAATATCTGGGTCAGTAGACTTATTAATTTCTACTGCCTTGTTTAAACTACTATCCCAATAGTATCTACCAGTCTTGCATCTGGTTTGTTCGTACAAACTTGGGAAGTGAGCTAGTGCATCTGGATGGTCGCACCACTGTCCTCCATATCTTTCTTCAAGTGCTTTGGTTTCTTCCACTACTAACAACATGTCTAAACATTTGTTAGCGAACTGTATAACTTGTTCTCTGTTCTTGAAACCAATAGAGAAATAAGAATCTTCATAGCTTTTTCTGTTGTTATCACTTCTTGTAGTCTTACAAGCGTAACCATATACTTGGACACCCTCTTCGTATCTACTATCTGTTACCTTGATTCGTTGTTTAAACAACTCATCTCTATATGAATGGACACCATTGACATCTACACTTAGAAAATCTAAGTCAGCATCAAAGTCTACCTCTCTCTTTGGAACATGTACTACTGCACTATGTCCTTCTCTTTCTTTATTACCTGATAGAGACACTGCTTTATCAGAAGCGTTATAGATATTTGCATCTGCAATATCTACTGCCTGTCCTTTCGTAATTGTTTCTTTAATCTCACTCATTGTTTAAACACTCTCCACTTTCTCTACTGCTACTTCTATATCTTTGTAGTCACTTGATATTGAATCGTACATATTACTCCACGCACCATTCAATAAGTTAGCTCGTAAATCTTTTAACTGTGGTCTAGTTAAAAACTTACTTGCCTTTTCTACTATCTCTTTAATTTCTTTTTCCATTTGTTTATCGTACCTCTCTTGTTTGTTTGTTACCTTCAAGGATTTTGGAGAGAGTTCCTAGGTCTGCGATTAGTTGTTAAGGGCTATCCAGTTATTATCTGGCTACCTTCTCTCTCTCCATCCTCCTAACTAAAGGAGCCAATGAATATCGTTCACTAACTATTACTTACATTACTACCTATCAGATTTATACAACATCTATTTACAATTATTTTAATAATAGTTCTTGACTTGTTTAAACACCTATTGATTTTCTCTTTGTTTAAACAGGGTAAGAAATAACATACTATATATTGTGTGTCCTTATTTGCTCTGTGTCAATAGTATATGACAACTATGGGTGTCAGTTCCACAATCAATATGGTGCTCTTAAATCCTCTGTATCGTGGGCTTGGGCATAAACAAAAACCCCAGATTTCTCTGGGGCTCTCGCACACTAGGGGGATAGTGTTATAGTTGTTTAAACATAGATGTTAGTTCTAACTGGAGAATCTATATAGGCTGGACCCATACAGATTACGCAGAAGAACTCATCATTCTTATCTACAACTGCTGATGACAGTCTAAAGATTGTACCTTGACCTTGCTCTACAGATTTCTTAGTTGCTCCTGTGCATTCTACATCTGGACAGTAGAGCTTTACCATTCTTGTTGTTTGCTTTCTTTTTACATCAACAAACTTAATATATGGATAGCTCCCAGCTTTCTCTAGCCATGATTGAATCAGTTCAGTGAACTCCTCTGTTACAGTAGTGGCAGTTGGAATACCTCCCAGTTTAAACACTGAGTAAACTGCATCAACAAATTTACCCTTGTGACCTACACCAGCATCTAACACTGCATGACTTACTTCATGGGCTACAATCTGTAAGACCTGAAGTGGGTCGCTGGTCTCTCTGTCTATCTCTATTCTTCTTATGCTATTACCTTCAGAGAAATCAGTTGAGTAACATAATCCTATTGCTTTACCTTGATTGTGATTACTAATAGTTTTTCTTCCTCTGGTATTAGATATGTGAACACTTAACTTATCTCCTAGATTATCAGTATCTCCAACACCATTCTTGATGGCATACTTCACACACCAGTTGGCGAATGAAGTCAGATAATCTTCTGGAGATTTCTTACTTACTTTTAAATCGCTTACCCATACTGGATAATCTTTAGTGTTCAGTGTTTTTAATTTAGTAGTCATTTCGTTTCCCTCTTTCTTTGTTTGTTTGAATCTTATAAGATTCCTAAAGGGTGCCTGTTTAAACACCCTCCTAGAATATTATAACTCTAGCCAGTAGTTACCACCTTGAAGTTATAAGTATCTTTACCTTCAAAGGATGAAGGAACTGCTGGATTGATGTATCCAACTTCTACCCAGTTTCTTAGGTCTTTCTCTGTAACTGTTCTCATAGCTTGATATGATTCTACATAATCAGAATCCACAGTGTATTTGTAATCTATGGATGCTTTCTTAGTCTTGTAGATATAAGCTGGGTAAGTCTCTCCACTAGCAGTTGTAATAGCTATTGGCATACCTGCATGGAATTGGCTCATGAATCTTTTCTGTCTCGCATCCTTCTGTTCTCTAACTGAATTAGATAGGACTTCAAGCTCATGGTCATTCAACTCGCTTAGGTCTCTACTTAGTATTATTCCACTTATTGGTTGGTTAGTCATTTGGTCTCCTTTGTTTGTACTGAGTCCATTATAAGACAACCTCTGTTTAAACTGTGTATTTCTTTTAATTATTTTTTCCCACTCTTCCAGCTTCTTTCTTATTCACTGGATATTAAATACTGGATATTAATTAATGGGCTACCCCCTCTTTGTTTAAAATTAATCTGGTACAAACCTAGTCAATACTTATTCATACCTAGGTAATTGTTTAAACAGTCTTAGTCATACTGAATTATTCTTATACTGGGTACACCAATAATATAGGCATATAACATTGGGGGGGTTCAATCTGCACCCCATAGTTACAGTTGATGTACCCCCTAGATATATGCTGTTAAGTAGGTACAAGATATAGTGGTACTACATATTGTGGTGTACCATTTGTTACTAGATGAAGTAGTACTTTTTAAAGTAAGTCTATTAAAACTATGAATGAGTACAGCTAACCCTGTGTCACTCCCTCCCAAAAACCAGAATGAACTATATAGTGAACATTTAAATGTGTGAAGTAATAGCCTATTACGCTAGTTACCATGGTCCTGCTAATCCACTTGATTGACTGTATATTGTCAAAGGTTCTTTTCTTAAAGCAGGAAGAACCTCTTGCTTGTTATCTGTATCTTATCATACCACAAGATTTAATGGTAGTATTACTTTAGGGGGTTGCGTATTACAAGTAGGAGTTTCCTCCTTTCGCCTACACCTTGTAACCCCCCTTTTTTTATCTATTAAATAATTAATGTGATATAATGTTTATGCTACATTCGTAGCTTCAGGAAACCCTCCTGATTGTTTGTTCAGTATAGACCCTCTAGCAATAGAGGGTTTATCTGTTAGGATACAAACATGGATTTCATTTATGTTACTGATTGTGATATATGCTTACATCCCTACTGGGAGGATGAGCTCATTGAAGGTATGTGTGTAGGTTGCAGAGAGTTTGAAGAAGAATGAGCAAATCAAAGGACCAATACACTTGTGAATCCTGCTACAAGGTTACTTTACTTGATGGCAAAACTAATCTATGTTACGACTGCAACAGAGGGCATATATAAAAATTTTTTTTCACTACTAAATCAGGGGGCGTACTATAGTACTTATACCTGGAAAATCCAGGGGCAGCGTATGAGGATACGCTTCTATTTATAATAAGAAAGGAAAACTTTTCATCTAGGAAACAGTATGTGGTGTACAGTGTAATAGAGAAATGTTTTTGTGGATTGTTATATTTTTCATAACAGTTTGGACAACTGTACGAACAGAACGCCACCATGTGTGGCGTTTTGTGTTATTATAAAGATTATAAGTTAGGAGTTAATATGCCAAAAGGTATAGGCTACCCAAAAGGGATGAAGAAGAAATCCAAAAAAGGTAAAAAGAAAAAGAAGTAAGTATGGCTGAATATCAAGGTAAGTCTGTCAAACTTAACAGTCCATCTAGGATTAGTAAGGGTGAGCCAGGTCATGGTCGTAAAAAGTTTAAAGTCTTTGTACAGGATGGTGGCAAAGTTAAAAAGGTTATGTTTGGAGACCCCAACATGGAGATTCGTAAAGATAACCCAGAAGCTAGAAAATCATTTAGAGCAAGACATAAATGTGATACAGCAAAAGATAAAACAAGTCCAAGATATTGGTCTTGTAAAATGTGGTAAGGATGAGTTATGGCAGCTAAAAAAGGTTTATATTACAACATGAACAAGCGTAAAAAAGCAGGAACAAGTAGGTCTAAAAAGAATTCTACAATTAGTCCAAAGGCTTACGCTAACATGAAAAAAGGCTTTCCTAAAAAGAAGAAAAAATAATTGACCATTACTATACCCTGTCCAAAATGTGGAGAGGTGTTACTACCCAAGGACAACATGAAGTGTAAAAATAAAGAATGTACTGGTTATGTCAGATAGAAAATTATGTTACGCTGCAGGATGTAAAAGAGTTCTTAGTGGTAAGCGTACAAAATATTGTAGCGATAGATGTGCTAACAGAATACAAACACAAAAGAAAAGAGCTAAAGCTAAAGGTGTTGAATGGATTCAAACAGAAGACGAATTAGTTATACCTAGTAAACAAAATGTACAAAGTCGTAGAGGTGTAGTTTATAATGACCTGAAAGAATCAGGTTTAGGTAAAGATATACTTAGAGAAAAAACAACTATAAAAGATGTAGCAAAGATACTTGAAACTTCTGTAGCAGCAGTATCTATGGCGTATCAAGCATACATAGAAGATTTAGAACAAGAAGAAGCAAGAAAGACCTGGGAGTTACCACAGGTAGCAGAGAAATCATTAGAAGACTTTAGAAATTTTAGAGACAGATATTTTCAAACAGAAACAGGTGACGCATACGAAACACCAGATTTTCACATCAAATGGATTAATTCTATATTAGAAGCCATAGAGCATGGTAATCAGCAAATGATATTATCACCACCACGACATGGTAAGACTGACTTGTTAATACACTTTGCAGTATGGTTAATATGCACAAAACCAAACATAAGAATATTGTGGGTTGGTGGTAACGAGGAGATTTCAAAGAACGCAGTTAGTTCTGTACTTGACCAACTAGAGAGTAACGAATTATTAATAGAAGAAATATGTGGACCTGGACCTAAGTTTAAACCTACAAGTAGAACTGGTAAGTCTTGGTCACAAAATGGTTTTACTGTAGGAACAAGAACTGTTACTGGTATTAAATCTCCTACTATGGTAGGTATTGGTAGAGGTGGTAAGATTCTATCAAGAGACTGTGACATAATTATTGCAGATGACATTGAGGACCACAGTTCTACTATGCAACCTGCATCAAGAGAGAACACAAGAAACTGGTGGACTACAACATTGTCAAGTCGTAAAGAGGAACATACAGCTATGGTTGTAATAGGTTCAAGACAACACTATGACGATTTGTATTCACACTTGTTAGACAACGAATCATGGTTAACTATTGTAGAAGAAGCACATGATACTGCTTGTACAAAATCTGATTGGGATAATGATTCACATCAAGAGTGTATGTTGTGGGCTAAGAAGAGAACATACAAATGGCTTATGGATAGAAAGAAAGCTGCAGAGACTACAGGTGGTAGAGCAATCTATGAAATGGTATATCTCAATGTAGCTATGCCAGATGGTATGAGTTTATTTGACAGACCAGAGATAGAAGAATGTAGAGACCAAAACAGAGACATAGGACACATACCAAATAATGTCAGACTTATTGCAGGACTTGACCCTGCGTCAACAGGATACCAAGCTGCGTTTTTGTGGGGGTATGACCAACAGACAGATAAACTATTTATGATAGATATGGAGAATAGTTTAGGTGGAGGTATTCCAGTAGCATTAGAAATAATAAAGAGTTGGTTTCAAAAATATAACTTAGCACACTGGGTTATTGAAGAGAATGGATTTCAAAGAGCGATACGACAAGATAAATCAATTAGAGAGTTCGCAGGTAAGCATGGTATCTTTTTAGAAGGTACGCAAACTTATGGTAATAAGCATGACCCAGTATATGGTGTTACAGCTATGAGACCACTGTTTGAACAAAAGCTAATTAATTTACCTTATCGTAGCTTTGAAGCACAAGAAAAGGTAAACTTATATACAAGTCAGTTAGTATATTTTAGTTCTGCACAAAACAAGAGTAGAAGCGTTGGACAGAAATCTGATTTAGTTATGGCAAGTTGGTTTCCAATGAAAACAATAAGGCGTTTACAAAAGGAAAGACTTGCTACAATGGGTATGGAATATGAACCTAGCTTTAGTGGATACTCAGGGCTAGACATAGATATAGATGTTTGGAGAACATGAAAACAGTTGACGAGCTTTATTCAAGAGTGTATGAACTTAGAGCTATGCACTCAGATTTTGTATCTGATAAAGCAAACATAAGAGCAATCATGAATGGTGGTGCAGATGGATTAAAAGCATTACTAGGTAAAGATATGCGTGATATGGACTACAAACAATTACCAGCACCTAACTTGTTGATGTCTGCATTAGAAAGATTCGCACAAAAATTAGGTAGAGCCCCAGATTTAAAAGTAGATATATACAATGATAAAGATTCAGAGAGAGCTACTAAGAGAGCAGAGAAACTAGAGAGAATCGTACATGCGTATGATGATATGCAAAAACTAGAAAAACAACTACCACAAATAGGTAGGTGGTTACCTGGTTATGGTTTTGCTGTATGGATACTAAAAGAAAAAAAAGATGCTAATGGAATACCATATCCAGTAGCAGAGATAAGAGACCCTTATCTATGTTATCCAGGATACTTTGGCGTAGACCAACAACCAACAGAGTTGGCTGTAGTACAAAGAGTACCTCATAAAACACTTGCAGAGATGTATCCAAAACACAAAAATGTAATACTTGATGAAGTAAGTACAGAATATAATACTATGGCGTATGCTTCTAGTTATGATGAAGGATGGGCTAACGCAGATGGTACAGGTAAAGTAGTTGCAGAATATTATGACAACGAAGGTACTTATGTGTTCTTACCTGAAAATAGAATAATATTAGATTTCATTCCTAACCCTCTTAAATCAGGACCAAGATTTGTCATAGCAAAGCGTTACAGCTTTGACCAAATGCAAAGTCAGTTTCATCATGTAATTGGCTTGATGTCAAATATGGCAAAAATCAATGTTCTATCTGTTATTGCTATGGAAGATGCTGTGTTCACAGAAACCAACATCATTGGCGAGATAGAATCTGGACAATATAGAAAAGGTAGATTCGCTGTCAATTACTTGACACCTGGTTCGCAAGTGAGCAAACCAACTAATAATTTGCCTTATCAGTTGTTTCAACAAATAGATAGACTTGAAAGACATTTAAGACTTGGTGCGTCTTATCCAGTATCTGATGATGGACAAAGTCCTAATGCTTTTGTTACTGGTAGAGGATTAGAAGAACTAGGACAGTCAGCATCATTACATGTAAGAGAATATCAAACAGTATTAGTTGATGCACTAGAAGAAGTAGATTCTAAAAGATTAGAGTGGGATGAGATTATGTATAAAGGTCAAAGAAAACCTATTGCAGGATTTAGAAAAGGAACTGCATTTAAAGAATCTTATGACCCAGGAACAGATATTGCTGAAATGTACAAGACTAGAAGAGTCTATGGTGTTATGGCAGGATTTGATGAGCCACAAAAAATAATAACAGGGCTGCAACTAAAACAACAAGGCGTAATAGATATGCAAACATTACAAGAAAACCTTGATGGTATAGATAATATATCCCAAGTGCAAAACAGAGTTAACTCTGAAAAAGCAGAGAATGTATTATTTGAATCATTAATGGCACAAGCTGCACAGGGAGATAGTAAAGCAACTATGGCAGCTATAGAGATAAGAAAAAACCCACAAAATATGTCAGAGATTCTTGATAAGTTTTATACACCAGAAGAACCAGAAATGACACCACAAGAAGCTGCTTTAGGTGGTGCAGGTGGACCACAGGTTCCACAAGGTGAACCAGATATTGCTTCTGTTTTAGCACAACTAGGTGGAGGATTACCACCTGAACAATTAGCAGCAGGACCAGGACTTCCACCAGGAGGACCTCTTGGCTAAGAATCCAGCAGATGTAAATGCAAGATTTTTTAATATTATAAACAACGAAGATTGGGATATTCCAGAAATAGAATCTGACTCAACAATGGTTAGAGATTTATTTGTACAAGGGGATGTTCCTTTAGGTGCATTTATTTTACCTACACCATTACCTGGTGTATGGTTTAGTATAAGTATGGGGTTTGAAATAGAAGAACCAGATGAGGATGATAACAATGCCAGGTGGTAGAAAACCTAAAATAGATGGAGCATATCAAGATGTAGTTTTAAAACCTATACCAGGTTCTGATGAATTTGGTGGATACAAACAACAAGAAGAACAGATAGCTGCAGTAGGTCAACCTCCTACAACAGAAGCGTTGCCACAAGGTGGAACACCTATGCAATATACACCAGAAGATATATTTGCTAAAGGTACTGAAAGGCAAGATGAATCAGGAACATTTGATAGTAACCCACAACAAACAGTTAGTTTGCCAGTAGGTTCAGATACTCAAATACTTATAGAGTTAATTAAGGAAAAAGCACCAGTAACTACTCAGAGGTTCTAATGAGCATTTATCATAAATGGAACAAAGACTTCTTTGAGAAACAAAACGAAAGTATTGCATATACTAAAAAGAAAGATGCTACTAAAGCTAATACTGATTTAGATGCACTTACTCAAAACTTCCAAGACTTAAAAGATTTAAACTCATTAGAAATGGATGAGTTAGTAGTATCAGCAGCAGAACTAGATGTTACACCAGAACAATATTATGACTTATATAAAACTACTAAACCTATACAAGTTAATTTAACTAATGGCAAACCAAATGCTATTACAGATTATCTAAAGAAAGTACAAAAAATAGTTCGTGATAACAATAAGATACTAGAACAAACAAGCAAAGATTTAGGTTACGACAAAGGTAATAAGTTTATGACAGGCACTCTTTTTATGGCTCTTAATAGTATTTTTGATGTTTTCCAAAGAGGAGGTGTCAATAATTTAAGTAATGTTTATTACGAGATAGAAGAAGAAATACTTGCTGAAGATGGTCTTACTAGACAAGACATAATTGAGTTTGAAAAAAAAGGTCGTAATGAAAACCAAGATGAATGGAAAGTAAAAGGAATACAAGTACGAGCATTTTCAAGAATGCTTTCTAAGTTAAATGATGCAGGTAGTGAATCATTATTAAATCTTTTTGGTTTAGATACAGGAATGGAATCAATCAAAGATGTAAACGAAAACACAAAATCATGGTTAGCTACACAAGGTGTAGTAGATGCTGATGGAGAAGGATACCTTCAGAAAACTGATATAGAAGCTGCTATCGCAGCAACAAAAGAAAATACTCTTGATGAAATACGAATACAAGAAAAAGAATTGCAAAGAGAACTCACACAAACAGAAAAAGCTAGTTTAGCTTTAAATAACTGGTATGACATTGTTACAGAAGAAACAGCAACAAATCCTTTATTAAATATATTAGGTGAATCTACACCAGTAGCAGAAAATAGAAAGTTAAGAGAAGGTTATGAAAAAGCACAAATATCTTCCAACCTAGGAGATTTTGCTAGTTACTTAGTTACAGGAAATATGCCAGGTAGATATGCACCTGAAAATGTAATTTATGAAGAAACACAGGAACTATATGATTTAAAAATATTACAAGCAGAACAAGCATTTGATACAGGTCAAATATCTATTACACAAAAAAATGAACTTGTTGATGAATTAGAAGATGAAAGAGATGAAGAATTAACTAAGATAGCATTTGAACCTAACAAAGGTATAGCAGGAATTATGGGTGGTGCTATGAATTTAGTTGCTATGTATTTGACAGACCCAGTTGTTATGGCTGCTAAAGGTGTAGGAATGGGAGGTAAAGTTCCAGAGAAATTTGATGAAGTACTTGCTGGTGCACAAAAAGAAATGAAAAGATTTATTGATGAAGGTGGAACTGTAGCAGAGTTTTGGCAAAACAATGATGAGATACTAGATGGTATATCTACTGTTCTTGTAGAAGCTAACAATTCAAATCAACCTACATTTTTAAATATGATTAACTCAGGATTTAATCATAAGTTTGCAAAGACTATAGCTGATGCAACTGACCCTGCAATTATTAAAGAAAGTCTTGTAGATGGATTTAATAAACAATATGTATCAGATATGGTGTTTGGAAAATCTTCGCTAGGTAAAACAGGTCAATTTAGAATACAAGCAAAAGTTATATCAGATAATTTAATTAGAGCATTTGGAGATAAAGATTTAGATAATAGTATTACTGCAACAGGCAGAAGAGGTGGAACACTTAAAGAATTAATTAATGGTACTGATGTAAGATTACCTAATCGTGGACAAATAGATTTAAGAAACATACAAGAAGCTGCTGTTATATTTTCAAGAGTTGGAAATGTATTTAAAGTACCAGAAACTCGTTTAAACAAGTTGTTAATAGATTTTTATGATGCAGTAGACGAAGGTCTGTACACAAAAGCACAAGATATTTATTATGATGGTTTGCTCAGAACAGAGGGTGCATTACAACTTAGGTATTTGTATGGATTATCAGATGGAGAAATAACAGAGTTTTTTGGAAAAATGAAACAAGGTCCAAGAATGTTTAGTGATGATACAGCTGATTTCGTAACACCATCAAGAACAGATATGTTTTACCCAGTAGAGGAAATAGATGTACTTACAAGAAAACAATTTGCTGGACAAGTAGAAGGTATAGAAGTACCACAAGAATTTACTCAACACTCTATAGAACTTTTAAATCAATTTAGAGGTTACAGCATAGAGATACCAGATGTAGTAGGAATAATTAAAACTACATCACAAAGAAGAAGATTAAGAGCTAAAGCATTGATTGAAAAAGAAGGTATTGATAAAGTATTTGATAAAGCTAGAAAAGCATTTGAAGATGGTAAACGAGGAACTTTTTGGGATGAAGAGACTCCTATGGGTGCAGAGATAGCAGCTATTGCTAAAGGTCTAGGAGACCCAGGAATATTGTTTAAAGGTCAAGAAGGGGCTTTGTCAGCTATAGAAAAAGGAACATTTGGATTAGTAAGAGGTGTATTTTACCCACTACAGTTGTTAGGTAGATTTTCTTATCCAGCAAAACTTACAGTAGATGGACATTTAAGAGCAGCGTTATTAGGTGTCAGGTCTGCATTTAGAAGTCCTTTAAAATTTCTTAGGTTCTTATTAAATGATGCAAATGGTGCATTAGCTAGAGCATTGGGATATACACCAGAAACATCTTTAGTTGGTCCATATAAAATAACTAGACCACTAGAATTTCAAAATCAAAAATTACAAGGATTAAATGAAAAGTTACCTATGCCTGTAAGAAAAGCATTAGGTGTCTTACAAGATAGTGCAGAGTATGGTATACCAGAATTACAATCATTGTCATCTGCATCACCAACATTTGCATTTGGTAGAAGATTTCCAGATACTGGTTATGACTTAATTAATAAAGTGGGAACAAAAAATGTTCCTATGCCTGATGGCGTGTTAGATTTTAAATTGTCAGATGAGTATATAGAAGCTGTACAAGAATATTTCTTTGAATATATTGATGATGATTTAGCTATGATTACAGCAGCATTGATGAAACAAGGTTTAGATTACACAGATATTGCTAAGTTTTATCAAGAGACTCCTTCAGTACAAGCAATTATAGAAGAAGCAAATAAAATGATGCAGTCAAGAAATGTGTATGCAAAAGGAACACTACCTATTGCGTATAGAACACAAGATTTTGATGAGTTAGCTAAACATTATGTACAAAGCATAAACAATGTGACTGGTGGAAGTGCAGATATGATAGATATTTTTGCTACAGCTAAAGTAGGAAGAGTTGATTTGCGTAGTCCAGATTCTATGACACCAGAAAACCTAGCTATTTATAATGCAAAAATTAAAAAACTTACAATTAAAAATCAAGCTAATATGCCTAATCAAATGCCAAAACAGAAACCAGAATTAGATGAAAGAACTGCATTTCAAAAAGGATTAGACTCTTTGTTTTTTGCTACTGCACAAATGGAAGCTGATTTAATTAGAGTACCTTTGTTTAAACAAGGTTACGAACATTTTATAGAAGCAGGTATACCATTTACTTCTAAACAAGGTCTTAATAAAATAATGAATGCACATAAAGACCCAGAGTCTCCTATAAAACTTAGTGATGAAATATTTAAATCAGTTCAAGAAGAATATAATGCTATTAAAAATTTAGCACCTGATTTAGCTGTAACAGAAAGAACTGTACCAGTTAAAGTATTTGATAATGGTGACTCGTTATCCATAATTGCTTATAGTGATAATGGACAAAAACAAATTACATCATTAAAAAGATTAGATACATTTAATAATGAACTGACTTTTGATTTAAACTTATACAACACAGAACTTAAAGTATTTAAAAAACAATCTGCTGTAGCTGATTACAGATTAGGTGATGATGGTGATGCTATAGGTGTATATAATTTTTCTGTTAATAAATCAGAAGCTATTATTAATGGTTCTATACCAAATAGAGATGCACTTGTTAGAGCAGTAACTAATGCACTTGATGAGAGCGTAGATGCAGAAGCATTAGTAGATGATGCTATAGAGTATTTAGCTAGTAGTCAGGGTAAGTTTGATAAAACAATAACTAAACAAGAATTGTTTGAAGTTCTAGGTATAGATAATTCTACACCTAATGTTGTTGGATTAAAAGTAAAATTACAAAAAGGTAAGACAACTAAAAAAGTTAAAAATACACAAGGTGAAATAACACATGATGTAGGTGTTACTACATTAAATAGAGTATTAGGTAAGAAAATAGCAAGACCAATACTTAGAAAAAAAGCAGATGTAGAAGATGCTATAGATAGAGCATACGAATACATAAATGCTAATCCACAAGGATGGAGTATAGATTTAGGAAGAAAAAATAATACAAACATACCTGGTTATTATGTTTCACCATATAAAACTAGAGAGTTAATATTAGATACTCCTGTAACAAGACAACAAATAGAAAAATTTATTACTAAGAATAAAACATTGTTAAAGAAAGAAGACCATGTATTGGGTGGTTGGATAGAAAATAACAAATTGTATTTAGATGTTTCTGTAAAAATTAAAAAGGGTGTTGCTGCACAAGTAATAGATGGAACAGATGAAGCACTTGCTAAAGCACAATACATAGCGATACTAGCAGACCAAAAAGCCATAGGTAATATAACTACTGCTGGTTATCAAGGAGCTATACCTAGCAATACTGCAGGAGCATTTGATGTTATAAGAAGAGCAGGTCAAGATTTACTTATAGGTTCTAATAAAAAAGTACTGAAGCCTAATAGAGCTATCACCTCTCCAAGAGCAGGAGCAGTTATTGGTAATGATGTATTACAAGCTGCAGGAATCAGAGCGATTGTAGATGAAAAAGCAGGTATTGTTAAAATATTAAAACCACAAACTAATCCAATTTTAAATCAAAGAACATTTAGTGGAGACTATCAATCTATGTTAGATTTGTCAGATATAAAATCTGCATCTACTCCAAGAGTTATGTCTATGGAAGATTTACATGAAAGAGCTGTGGAGTATGCTTTTGAGTTACACTCTAGGTTATTATATAACCTAACAGAACGAGGGTTTTTCTCACAAGCATATAGAGTAGGCTTTGCTTTCTTTGAAGCATGGCGAGAAGTGTTAGGTAGATATTACAACCTAGGTTTAGCTAATCCTAAAGCAATAGGACAAATAGGATTTGGTTACAGAAAAGGTATAGAACATAACTTTATATACGAAGACCCTTCTGGGGAAAAGTACTTAATAGTACCAGTAGGTGGAACACCATTTGAAGATTATGTAAAGACTGAAGGTAGAGGTGCGTTTACTGATGATATGTCACTTGCTGATTCTAAGATTATTGCTAAAAGAGGAATACCACTTAGTGCATTAAATGTTGGTGGTGGAGGATTATTCCCACCAGTAGGACCTGCAATAGCATTACCTATAGGTGTTTTAGTTAAGGATAAACCTAAAGCTAAAAAGAATTTAGAAAAATATGTATTTGGTGGATTTGAACTAACAGGTGCAAGGTATGATTCGCTAGAAGATATTCCAGGAATATTAGCAGAAACTACAATACCATCAGTTGGTAAGAACCTTTTAAATCAAATGGCTACAAATTTAGATACACAAGGTTTAGATGAGGACCAATGGTTATCATCTATAAACACTGGGTATCAAGTAGCAGGTATGTTGAGACCAGATTTAGCAGATGACCAACAAGCATTAGAAACTGTTGCTATGACACTAGCAGCTAACTTCTTTCAACTTAAAGCATGGGATAGATTTGTAAACCCATTCATACCAAGGCTATCTATTATGTACGCAATAGAAGGTAACGAAGTTGCATTTGGAGAATGGTATGGAACTAAAGGTGAAGATAGTGGATTAGTGTACAACAACTTTGTAGAGCTTTCTGTTATACATGGTTTCTATCAAGATATTAAAGATGAGTATGTAATGACACTAGGACCACAAGGTGAGTTCTATGCGTTGCTAGAAGTAGCTAAACTATTAGGTTTAGACAATAGAGATTTGTCAGAAGGTTTTACTTCTACTGCTTTACAACTAAAAGGTAAGAATATATCACAAGGTGGTATCTTACCAAGAACTACACCAGAGTATGATTTTGTTTTAGATAACCCAGAACTAGCTGCTGATTATGGACCAGTCCTAACATTGTTTGCTCCAGGATTAGATGAGGGTAATGTTGATTATGGTGGAGTTAGTTATATATCTAACTTAGGATTGTTTTCACCAAAAACACCAGATGAGTTTTATGTATCTACACAAACATTCCTTGCCAGTGCAATAGAAGTAGCAACAAAAGATTACTGGTCTAAAGTTATAGACAATAGCACTGCTGACCCAGGAGAAAGAGTTGCTAGAAAGAAAGCTAAGTTCGCATTAATAGAAGCTGATTTGGCAAAAATGTTTCCAATGGCTTATGGTAATTCTTCAGAGTTAAACAAAGTTTTAGGTTCTGATTATGAAACAGGTGTACCTAATGATGTACTTATAGATTATTTAGAAAGAGCTGTTAAGGACCCAAGACTAGATAACTTTGATAACAGAAATGAAATAGCTTTATATCTTAATTACAGAGCACAGGCAATAGATGCTGTAGCAGATACTAGAGGTTATCCTATAGAAAAAGATGCTATGAGATGGATTAGTACAAGTGATACTATACAAGCACAAGAAGTTCGTAATCAGTTGTATACTAAAGCACAAGAAATAGGAAGAAATAATCCTAAATTTTTGGTAATATTTGATAAGGTATTCTCTTACGAGCTTACCAGATTTGGATTAGAAGGATAATATGGCACATATACCAGGACATTACGACACAACTACAAATACAACTGTTCCACAAGGACCATTTGGAGGAGTAGGAAGTGGAACTGGAGCAGCAAACAATAGTTCTATAGATGAAGATTTTTATGTGAGGATTGCTAGTCTCTTAGATACTACAGGTGCAACAACTAAAACACCATTAGGTAATGGTTATCTTAAAGAGTATGAAGTACAAACAGGAATTACTGACCCAGAAGAAGGACCAGTAGTTAAGGTAATTTCTGCTGAAGAGTTTTTAACAAGTGATGAATGGCAAACACAACGAAGAGATATATTAGGAACAGGTGTTGCTTATGGTTATGTTTATTTTCCTACAGATATAGGAGCACAAGCAAGACAGTTAACTCCTTATCTTAGAGTACAAACAAAAAATTTATTATCTGCTGCAGGTCTTATAGATTTAAACAAAACTGTAGGAGCTGAAATAGATGATGAGTTTCTTAAAGGACTTAAAGCAGCTATGGAATTTAGTATGAATAATGGTGGTACCTTTACATGGACTGCAGGACTAAAAGTACTAGCAGGTCAAACACAAGCTGCAGCTTTAGGTGGACTAGGTGGAGGATATACATTTGGTGATGAAGCCCTAGACGAGTATGTAGAAGATTTAAAGAAAAAAGCAGAAGCTAGAAAAGGTGCTCCTTTGTCAGATTATGAGAAACAATACATTACAGGCAAATTAGTACAAGGACCAGCAGAAGAGTTTAAACAATCACTAACAGGATTAGGAGCAGGTACTGCACCTTCACTTAGTTATGATGTTACAACAGGTCAAGCGATACAAACACCTGGTATGGAAGCAGAAGAACCAGATGTAGATATACTTACAGAAGGTGGAGAAGATGTATTAGATGAAATATTTGAACCAAGAGAAGAGTTACAAAGACAAGCAGATGTAGAAGATGAGACTTTCTACAGAATGCAAAGAAACTTAACAGGTCTTAAAAGTGCTGAAGCACAACCAGTACCAAGGATAGGATAATGGAAGAAACAAATTATACAGTAGAAGAAGTAATTGAAGCACTACAAAGTGTTGGTATCGCAGAAGAAATTATAGAGTATGTTGTTCCAATAGCTGGTTATGAATCAAGAGTTGGTGGCGTACCTTTTACTAGAGATGCACTTGATAAAGAATCTCCTTCATGGGGTATATTCCAAGCTAACTTAAATTCAATGGCACCTTCTATTTATAAAGCTATGAAAGAACTTGGTGTTGAATTACCAGGAGTTACAGATGAACAAGACAAAGTTTTGTTAAAGAATGTTGCACAACCAGGACAACAAAGTTTACTTAAATTTTCTAGTAAACAAAAGAAGTTTGCTGCTGAATGGTTTAAGACACAAGCAAATTTAAAAGATAATGCACTTGTGTTTAAATATATGTTAGAACAAAAGTTAAAAGATATAAACTCAGATGACTACAAAGAAGCTATGAAAGAGTTATATGTTTTAACTATTGATAAGTTTAATGACCCAAACAATACAGACGCACAAAAATTAAAACAAGAAATAGAAAAGCAAGTAAAAGAAATTATGTCTGGTGAAAAAACAGAAGTACCTTCAGATGCTGTAGACCCAGAGAGGTTATATACACCAGGTTATGAGCCAGGTACAGGTAGACCTCTTGATAATGGTAAAACTATACCTTTCACAAAAAATGTAAGTACTGCAAGAGAATCAACTCTAAGAAGTAAACAAGCTGAATCTTATGGTAGAGTTACACAAATGTTAGAAGCACAAGTTAACAAGCAAAAGAAAGCAGTTGGACAAGAACCTATTAATACAGTTGTGCCTGAACCAACTCTAAGTGATAGTGTAAAAGCTGCACTAAAGTTGTTGACAAGATAATGGCACCTAATAAAGAAAAAAGTGTTTTACAAATAGTCTTAGAAGAATATAAAAATTATGACTTACTTGATTTTGATTATGAAGAACCTGATGAAGTACAACTAAACGACAAGTAATGAATAGACAACAGATTATTAAAGAAAAAGATAGGATTCTTAGTAATCTTTTAGAAGGTATATTAGACACTGTACCTGGTAATTCAGTAATACAAACATATAGACAAAAGGCTTTGAGCTTAATGATGTATGGTAATAATTTACACCATAATGATTTAGGTAATGAAATGACCAAACTCGCTACAGAAGCATGGTCAAAACTTTCAACAAAAGAAATAGAGAAAAGACTTACAGACTTTTTTACAGACGCAGCTCAGTTAAACATTGACTCAATAGATTTAGAAGGTGAAAGAGTTTTTGAACTGCAAGGTGAAGGTATCAATAGACTCTTATCAAAAGCATCAAGAGATGGTGCAGATAAATTTAAAAAATATGTTAAGTTTACTATAAATAGTTTAAAAGAAACTAACATAAAAGACCCTAATACTCAGAGTGTATTCGTTAAAAATAAAGATAATTACAGATACGCTGCAGGACAAATACTTGACAGTCTTACAAATAATGTAAACAGAAGAGAAATTTCAATGGGTATCAGACATGTCTTTCCTGAAAGTCTTGAACAGAGAGTGTTGATGAATCATGGTTTAGACATAATTGAATTTTTACAAAATGCTGAAGGAGAACTTTATAATCCAGATGAACTTGATGTAGAAATAGATTGGAATAGAATTGCTGTACCCCAAGAAAATTTTAAAGGTAACAGGTTATATACTCCACCTGAAAATCTAAGTCAGTTGCGTGAACTCCATACTTGGTGGACAAACGAATTTAATAAAAAAGCTAAAGAGTTTGTATTGGGAGACAATGTATTTTTATTAATGGATGACTTGACTGAGAACATAATTAATAATGATGCCTATTATCAATACGCAGGTATGGGTCAAAGGAATACACCTGCTCCTCCTATTGTGCAATTAATAGATGACAAGTTAACAGAGTTTTTGCAAGAGTTAACCAGAAAATATGGTGTTGAAGTGTTTGATGAGATGCGTAGTAATGCTGGGTTAGCTCCTAATGATTTGGATGTTTATGAAAAGTTGGGAGATGGTAGTCGTGAAACAGTTAAACAACTTACAAAAGAAAAGATAATAGAATTTATTGAAGCTAATTCAAGTGCTTCTGATGACTTGTTACCAGTTATTTATCCTGAAGTACAAATAGGTGGAATGACTAATATGTATCCAAGCACCACAATATACGAAAGTCTGAATGGTCCAGTATTAGAAACACAACTTTTTAAAAATAGAATTGATGTTACTAATACCCTACAAGGTAATGTCAATGTAGCAGACACACCTACAAATGTAGTAGACACACCTACAAATGTAGTACCTGATGTAGAAACTTTAAACTTAGATGATTATAAACCTTTTACTTTAGAAGTAACAGACCCTGCAGGATTACATGCAAGACCTGCTGCAGGTTTACTTAATGACTTACAGAGTCAAGGATTGAAACTAATCCTAATGGAAGATGGAGTTTTAAAAGAAGTAGGATTAACAGGTATTTTAAAAAGAGGAATACCTGTAAATGGTACTTTAGAATTATTTGTTCCTAAAGATTTAAGCCAGATAGATATGGGTGATGGTAGTCGTGGATACAGAGTACAAACTAGAGGTACATTAAGAGTTATGGATGATGCTAGTGTATCTGTACACAGTGACAGGATTAGACAAATAGCACAAGATTATCACCAAATAATGGGATACTCTGACCCACAGTTTAAACCAGCTATGGTATTTAATGATGAGGTGGGTGCAATAGCAGCAGATATATTTGAAAGACTACCTATGTTTGATGACACTGCAATACCTTATTACAAGAAGTTTATAGGGGAAACTAATATGCAATATCAAGTATTGTTAGATTCAGGTATGAATTTTGAAATAGTAGATGTAGACCCTTATACACCTAATAAAGCTGGTCATCAACAAATGATAGCTGATATGGAATCTGGAACTTTAAAAGTATTAGCTACAGATACAGCTTTTGGTTATCCATTAGCTACTCCAGAAGGCATTGTTAAAGGTGATGTAAGAAACCCTATGTTAGCTGCATCAAGATACACAGATATAAATGGAAGAATAATGTTAGAGAATGATGTCTTTAGAGCTGTACATGACACATTTGGACATGGTATGAGAGGTAATACCTTTGGTCCAATAGGTGAGTACAACGCATGGTTAGCTCATAAAGAGATGTATTCTCCAGACGCTAGAAGAATTATGACTACAGAAACATTAGGTCAGAACACATATACAAATTATGGACAACACATGAGAGATGTAGATGGTAACTTAATAAAGGCTGGAGACCCTAATTATATTAGACCAGCTGATAGACCATTTGCTCCACAAAAAGTAGCATTGATGCCAGAAGAAATAATTGATGTTGCTGGTACTGTAGTAGAAGATGCTGCTGACCTTGTAGATAGTGACAGTTTAAACAAGGTAAAAGAATTAGCTAATGCACAACCAGAGGTTGTAGATGGCATCTTTAAATCTGCTAAGAAGGTTGTAGGTAAAGTGTTTGGTGCAGCAGGAACTGTATTAGACCCAGGTGATTTAGCAATAACTACAGGAATATCTAGGATACTACCTAGGTTAGGTGCAGCAGCAATAGCACCTGCAGCACTAGCAGCTTATGTAGGATATGAATTGTCAGTACTTGCTATAGATGCAGGTCAAGCATTTAATAAAGCAATAGAGAAACAAGGTGGACAAAATGATTTTGTACCATCATTTATGGGTGGTAAAACACTAGAAGGTGAAGAACCAAATTACATAGACTATGATTGGAGACAATTAGGCAAAGATTCATGGCAAGAATTTGGTGAAGTTTCTGATACATGGTCGTTGTCATGGAAGATAAGTGAACCTATAATTGATTATGCCTTTGAACAGTATGCTACAATGCAAGAGAGTAGGTAAATTATGGCACTAACACCACAAGAGAATAGACAGTTGTTGATAGATTTAGTTAGTGGTCGTATATCAAAAGCAGAATATGATGAAATAATTTATAACAATAGGATTAGAGAGTTAAGAACAGCTAGTAACAAAGCACCTAATCCATTAACAGAAGCAGAGAAACAGTTTCTTACCAGGAATGCAAAGGTTAAAGTAAATAGTCAAGGTGTTATAGATGCATCTACTATTGACACAACTACTAGAGGTTCTACTACTAATCAATTTGGAACACCACCACAAGATGTTCAAAGTACACCAACTGTTGTTACAGATGTAGGTGGGAGACCTGCTGATTTTGTTCCAGATGTTGAAGAACAAAAATATTTAGATTCAACAGTGACACCTACAACTACACCTACACCTACAACTACAACTAAAGAAACTAAATTTAATTTATTAGGACAACCAGGACCAGAAGGTGAAACAAATCCAGATGCACCAGAAGGAGGACCATATATTTATGACAATGCACCAGGAGATGGAGTTAATTTAGGTTTAGATGCACAAGGAAATCCAATAACAAAAGCACCACCTAGTGGTAATGGCTCTGGTAATGGCTCTGGTAATGATGATGATGATGTTGTTGATGATGTAGATACAACTACAGGTTTTGTAGAAAGTCAGATATGGCTGTATGGAGGTAACAAGTTTGTTGTATGGCAAGTTCCAGGAACTATGATGTATATGCGTTATGCTGCATCTGATTCAGAATTAGATAGCCTATACAGTGGTAGAGAAAGACCAGATGAGGTACAAGCATCAGATACTATGTGGACAAGCTCAGTATTTTTTGGAAATGTCAACGAATTAGATGAGAAGGTTATTACTACTGGTGATAGTCCTTTTGTAGGGTTCGTAGAAAGTTTTGAAAAAGCAACATTAGGTAGACCTTGGCTGAAAGATGATGATGAAATGTTTTCATTATGGGTAGAAGGATATGTAGAAGATAGAGATATACTTACTGAAGAATGGGCTAACACAGAATGGTGGAACAATAGTACAAAAGAAGAAAGAGATTGGTTAGTAACTTCTAAAGGTAGAGGTATTGGAGATGCTGATTTTCCTGCTGATGCTAAAACACTACTAGACCAAAACAGAATATTATATTTAGAAACTATGAAAAATGCTGGTATTGCTAATGCAGATACTATAAGAGATGCTAATGGTAATTCATTAGCTGAATGGTTTGCAGACAAAGTTACATTTGGTGAGTTTGATGCAGTCAAAGCATCAGAACAAATACAAGCATTGTCAGATGTAACATCAGGAATACAAGTAGATGAGAGACTTACAAACTGGTTAGAAGGCAAAGGTGAAGTAGACCAAACTAGAACAGGTTACGCATCTGCCAGAGCATTAGCATTAGAGTGGTTAGGTCCAGTGTATGGTGCATTAGATGAAGCCACATTACAAGACTATGCAGGAATAATTAGAAACGCAGAGAACCCAGATGTAGGTGCAGATTTATTACAAGAAGATTTAAAATCACAAAGAAAAGTTTTATTTAATACAGACATCTATGACGAGAATCTAACTTATAAACAAATAGCATCACCATGGCAAAACTATTCATTTCAATTTTTAGGTGAAAGAATGGATGAGACTTCACAGAACTGGTTAAATGTATTATTATCTAATGACCAAAATACAGCAGACCAAGAATTAACAGCTTATGGTTTAAACAATAACATAGTAAAAGTTGTAGATACATTGTCAGACAATATTGCTAATTCTGTTGGTGTAACTCAAACAGGAGTACAGAGAGGATTTAGTACATAATGGCAAACATAACTACAGCAGGTTTAAATAATTTAAAAGATGCAGCTAAGAAAAAATATGGTAATTTGTTACCAGATGAACTATTAAATATTTATGTCGCATCATTTGTTGAATCAGGTAATGATGAACAACAAGCTATACAAGCTGTTCGTACATCTAACGCTTATCAAACTTATTATCCTGGTAACTTAAATCCAGATGGTATTACTACTAAATATAATGAAGCAGAGTATACACAAGTTGTTGATGGTTATAGTAGAAAGTTTGAAGCTATAGGAATTAACCCAGATATAATCTTGACTAACGATAGAAAGAAACAACTAATAGAAAATGTTGTATCTCCAGATGAATTAGGAACAAGGGTTAATACTGTCTATACAAATATACTTACTGGTATACCTGCAGTAAAAGAATTTTATCAAAGAAATTTTGCAAGAACATTAACAGATGAAGAGATTATAGCCAGTGCTATTGACCCAAAGATAGGGCAACAATTATTAGCAGGTACTATTGCAGCTAGAGATGTTGTATCACAAAATGTTGTAAGAGCACAGATTGGTGGTCAAGCATTATTATCTGGAACAAACATATCTATAGAAGCAGTTGAAGCACTTAGGCAACAAGGGATAGACCCACAAGCTGCAAGACAAGCATTCAATCAAGTTCAGAATATTCAACAACAAGCTCTAGCACAAGGCAGAGATATTCCTGATGTACAAGATATAGTTGAAGGATTACAGCTAGGTGATGTACAAGATTTTCAAGCAGTGTCTAACATACTTAGACAACAGGTCGCAGGTAGTTCTGCACAAGCAGGAGCTAGGACAACACAAACAGGTGCTGTTACAGGTATCATAGAACAATAGTTGTTTAAACAACTTGTATATTTTTAATTTATGATATAATAAATACGACCCTATTCCTAGGTCTGGGGGTTAAACTTGACCAGGATACATACGAACACTGTCTTGATGCCTACTAACAAGACATGGAAAATAAATAATAAGTAGATAAGGCTCAGTGCATTACATAGATGGCACTTGCAAAAAAATTATTTATAGATAGGAGACAGCAAATGTCTGAAAATATTGATAACACAGAAGGTTCAGTTGAATCTGACAAGAATTGGAAAGCAATTCGTGAAGAGAACAAAGCTCTTAAAGAGGAGTTGATTTCATATCAGTCCAAAGAGAGAGACAACTTGTTCAAAGAAGTTGGATTAGATAGAACTAAGGGTGTTGGAAAAGCTGCAGATTTGATGTACGAAGGCGACCTTGAAGCAAATGCTTTGAAGGAGTTTTTGTCAGCAGAGTTTGGAGAAGAAGTTGTTAGTGGACAACAAGACAGTATTCGTAGTACAGTAAACGAAGGTCAAAATAGACTGGATGCCTTACAGCAATCAGCAAAAGCCATTAACGAAACTCCAGATGTCACTGACCAAATAGCCCAAGCACAAAAAACAGGCAGAGTTAGAGACAGTATTGCGTCTAAAATGATGGCTCTTAACGAGCTAGACGACAAGTAAGTCTAGGAGAAAAGCTCCTAGATAAAATTTATTAGGAGAATAAAATGGCAGCTATAGGCTCACCAAACCCAATCTCAGTAGCTGAGATTAACAACTTTACAGGTGAACTATTTAAAGTTGGTGCAAGAAGAACACCTTTACTATCCATGGTGGGTGGTTTAACAGGTGGTAAACTTCTTAGTTCTCCAGTATTCCAAACCCAAAAAGTGGATACACCTACAGTCAACAGCTATACAGCAGTTGCAGAAGGTGGAACTCCAGCATATTTTGGTAGAAGCAGAAGTTCAGCAATAGACTGTGTACAAATCTGGAATCAGGGTGTGAAATTAACATACTCTGCTTTAGGTTCAACAGGATATTTGAACTCCCAAGCTATGGAATCTGGAACAGCAGCTTTTGAAGGTTCAAACCCAATCAATGATGAAATGGCATTTCAAATTGAAGAACTACTTAGCAAAATCGCAAGAGAAGTTGAGTACGAATTCTTTAATGCTACTTTCAATGATGGAACAGATGGTAACCCAAGGGAAATGCGTGGCATTAACGAATGGGTAGCATCAGGTAATGGTTCATCTACATTTGATAACCAAGTTTCATCTGCAGACACAGCATTAGATTTTGATGCAGTAGCAGAGATACTTAAAGCTATGTACGATAATGGTGCACCAATGCAAAACCCTGTTCTTTTTGCAAGACCAGGCTCTATCCTTGATTTAAACCAAGGACTAGCAGCTTCTGGAAATGCTCAAATGGCAGTATTACCAAGAGACAGAAATGTCGCTGGTGTTGATATTGATAGTATCATCACACCATTTGGTAACATTGGATTAGTTGTGAACGAATTCGTTCCAGCTTCTAAAGCATTCGTCCTTGACCTATCCTACCTTGATGTTTGTTTCTTAAACATCCCAGGTAAGGGTGCAGTATTCGTAGAGGATACAGACAATGATGATGCAGCAGCAATATCAAAGCGTGTTTACATGGAAATTGGCTTGGACAAAGGTCCAGCAGAATACCATGGCGTTATTACAGGAGTTATCTAAAAGATAATTTAATTAGGACTTATGGACAGTGCCACCACACTGTCCTAAGTTCTGTTAGAATTTATAATTATGAGTAGCACTATAGGCAACCTAGTAGATAGAGTTTACAGAGAATATTTAGAACCTAATGATGACATACAGTCATTTTCTAATTTAAGAACAGCAATCACAGATACGACTACAACAACTGTGGCTTATGAATCTGATTTTCTTACAACTGAAGAAGAAGATGCTATGGGTTCAGGAGCATTCATAGAAATAAATCAAGAACTTATGTTAGTTCTATCATTGAATACAGCAGACGAAACCTTAACTGTTAAAAGAGGTGCAAGGGGAACAACAGCAGAGACACATGCTCAAACAGATTTAATAAAAATCAACCCACCTTTTATAAGACTTAATGTTTTTAATGCAGTCAAAGACCAAATAGAAAATTTATACCCTACATTATTTGCAGTGGAATCCCAAACTATTACAAGTGCTAGTGGGTATGTAGCGTTAACTGGTGCTGATGACAGTAGAATAGTTGCACCACTTAAAGCAGTATCACAGTATACATCTATATCTGGAGACCAAACATCTATACAATTTAGAGGTGTATCAATAGAGCTTATTGATGTGCCAACAACTGTAACATCTACAGGTAAAGTAGTACAGTTTTCTGGGATAGCTAGTGGAGTAAATGTACATTGTACTTTTAGAAAAAAATTTGGTGAAGTAACTAGCGAACAAAATACTTTATCAGACACAGGATTAGAAACAGAATACGAACCAATTATTATGGCAGGTGTTGCTGCTCAAATGATTTCAGGTAAAGATATACCTGCAGCAACCACAGAATATATATCAGACTCTATACAAGCTAGTGTGTATCCTGTTGGTTCTTCTACAAGTATAAGAAACTCCTTGTTGCAGTATCAACAAATACTAATACAACAAGCAAGAAAAGATTTGAGAGCAAGGTATCCAGAGCCAGTTAGTTTAAACAGCGTGGTATATCCTAGTGCCTAGAGTACCAACCACTGCAGATGTAACAAACCCACAAAGAAAAGGTTATGGGTTTAGATTAGATAATCTATTATTTAGAACTGCTATATCTAATGACAGACCATTAACAATAAGTACTGCAGAGTTCCCTAGTCAACAAATAGATTTAAGACAGAACCCAGAAGATATAACTACTAACATAGGACAAATATTTTCTCGTGGTGATTTCTCTGGTGGTCAAGGTTTAGATTATGCACATAAAAGAAACAATGCAGAGAAAGATGTTACTAGGTTTTTTGATAGTAAGGGAGTAGATGTTTTTCATGGAGATGAGGATAGCTCTTACAATGTGCATTTACTTTATCAGACAGCAGCAAAAAATATTACCTTTAGTGGTACAAATAACTATCTTGCACAACTTACAAATGGTAAGTTATATGTAACAGATGTTACAACTGTATATGAAAGCTCTGACAATGGAGATAGTTGGTCACCTATTGCAGCAGGTACTAATGGAGCAACACACAACTTTACTGGTATAGCAGCAGTTGGTAATGAAATATACTTAACTACAGCAAATGTTACAACAGGTTCTCAGTTAATCAAATATGATGGTAGCTCCTGGAGTACATTGACCACAGCACAAGTAAGTTCTGCTGGTCTTACTGGTATATGGTTTGCAAAAGGTCAGTTGTTTATATCTGGAGATAATGGAACAGTAGAATTATTATGGGGTATAACACCATTTCAACAAACTTGGACATCTTCAGACTTACAAGATGCAGATGCAATAGTTACATTTGAAGATAGCCACCACATATCACAAGTAGTAGACGCAGGTGCAGTTGTACTAGCAGCTTCTACTAATGGAGATATATACTCTATAAAAGATGTAACTGGAACTATGACATTGTTTGGTCAAACAAACATACCATTTGAAGAAGTACATTGTATAGCTGCAACAGAAGGTCAGGTATTTTTTGGAACAAAAGAATTTAGTAGAAATGTAGGTAGGTTCTATAGAGCAGAACTTGTCACTGCAGACAACCTTTATGTAATAGCTAATAGACAGTTAGTAAAAGAATGGACTATAAATAATATTGATACAACACCTAAGTTTATGTTCGCATCAAGAGATAGTGTGTACACAGGAATAGCAGAGAGTTCTACAGAAACATTTTTATGGAGATATTATTTACCAACAGCATCTATAGCTAGAGATTTAAAAATAACTACTACTGCAGGTTTCGTTGAAGGTATAACAAATACTAATGGAAAGTTTATTGTCGTTGTATCAGGTTCTGATGTATATAAAGAAACAAATTTATATGAAGATACTGGGTACATCATACTTCCTAACATAGACTTCTTTACATCAGAAGTTAAACAATGGGTTGGTACAACTATTGAACATGATGAGATAGTAGATACCAGAAGAGTACAATGTTTTATTTCTACAAGAGAAGGTAATATAGACAGCCCAGACAGTGGTAACTGGGAGTTATCAAATGATAGCACACAAGGATTTGGTGGAGAAGAAGTACAGATTAACAGAAACGCAAGATACCTAAACATGAAAGTAGTGATACAAGCTACAGATGATTTAAGTGGAACACCAGTATTTAGAAGTGTATCTGCTAGGGCATTACCTAGACCACAGTTAGTGGTAGTAGATATACCTGTAAATATTTCTGACCAAATAGAAAGACCAAATAGAAAAAAATTAAAAGTAAAAAACTTAGGAGAAGCAGTATATCAAGAGCTTAAACAAAAAGAAGGTGACAGTGTTACCTTGCAGTTGTTTGACCCACAAGAAGTTATTAGAGGAGTTGTTGAAAGTGTTGCCTATCCTGTGATAAATGATGCTAATATAGGTTCTGTAACACAATATTGTACTGTTAGAATAAGAGGTGTTAGAGCAGAAGATGTTATATCACAATTTACAAATACAGCAGGAATTGGAACACTAGGAGTAGTAAGATTAGGATAATATGACAGCACAAGAAAGTAAATTAAGTAACGCATACGAGAGCACAATCACAAGTGCGTTAACTGCAGACGCAAGTAGCGTAACTATATCAGTAGATACAGCACCAACAGATAGCACTAATACAGCTATATCTGGGGCTGTTGTAATGTATTTAGTTTTAAACCCAGACAGTGGTAGTTCAAGAGAGTATGTAAAAGTTACAAACATATCTGGAACAACATTAACTGTACAAAGAAATATTGATACTGGTGGTGGAGGATTAAGGACTCATGCAGCTGGTGCAAAGATTAGACAAACTGCACAAGCACAACACTTTGATGACATCCATGACAGAGTAGACAAAATTATTAACACAGATGGTAGCAGTTTAAACACTGCAACTGGTGTAGTTAAAGACGAAGATAACATGGCATCTGATAGTGCTACACATCTCGCTACACAGCAATCAATTAAAAAATATGTAGATGATACAGTTACTGCACAAGACTTAGATTTTCAAGCAGATAGTGGTGGTGCATTAAATATAGATTTAGATAGTGAGACACTCACTGTTGCAGGTGGAGCAGGTATTGAAACTGTAGGTTCAGGAAATCAAGTACAAATAAATATTGACAGCACAGTTGTTACTGAAAGTTCTACAGATACACTTACTAATAAAACAATAGATAGTGCTAACAATACAATAACTGTAGACGCAGATGAAGCTACAGTACAAAACATTGAAGTAGATAACCTAAAGTCAGGTGTATTAGATACAGATATAAGTTCTGTTGCAGGTACTGATACTACAATACCATCAGCTAAAGCTGTAAAAAGTTATGTTGATGCACAAGTAGATACTAAAGATACTCTTGCAGAACTAGATGATGTAACTATTACTTCAGTTGCAGATAACGAAGTAATAGCATACGACAATGGAACAAGTGAATTTATAAATCAAACAGCTAGTGAAGCAGGATTAGCTACATCAGCACAAGGTGCTTTGGCAGATAGTGCTACACAACCTAGTGATAATATTTCTACTCTTACAAACGACAGTGGATTTATTACACCATCTACTACAGACAGTTTAACTAACAAAACAATAGATGCTGATGGCACAGGAAACAGTATTACAAACATTGAAGATGCTAATATCAAATCTGCTGCAGCAATAGATGCAAGTAAGATTGCAGATGGAAGTGTTAGTAACGCAGAGTTTCAAAGACTTGATGGAGTAACTTCAGATATACAGACACAACTAGATGCTAAGGGAGATGTAACAGCTTCATCTACAGATACATTTACAAATAAAACTATTGATGCAGATGGTACTGGTAACTCAATAACAAATATTGAAGATGCCAATATCAAAGCTGCTGCTGCTATTGATGCTTCTAAAATTGCAGATGGCTCAGTAAGTAATGCAGAGTTTCAAAGACTAGATGGGGTTACATCAGACATACAAACACAATTAAATGCTAAAGGTTCAGGAGATATTACAGCAGTAAACACTGCAGCTAATTCAGGTTTAGCAGGTGGTCAAACTACTGGAGATGCAAGTCTTACAGTTGACCCATCTAACTTAACTGATGGTACAAGTATTGTAGTAAATACAGCTAATGACTTACTTATCTTAGAAGATGCAGGTGGTACAGTTTATAAAGTTAATCCAGACCAGATAGCTTCTGGTTCTGCTAATGCACTTATTGATGGTACATCAGACTTAACTATTACAGATGGTACAGGTTTAGATTATGACATCAGTGGTACAGATGTAGGTAGTTGGGAAGCTGGTGGTATAGCACTTACAACTAGTGGTGGTATATTTAGACATCATCAAACACAAGCTGCAACATATACAGTTGCTACAAATGAAGGTGCAGTATTAGCAGGACCTATTACAATAAGTGGTGTAGTGACAAATGCTGGTACAATGGTAATACTATGAGTGAAATACAAGTAAACACAATCAATGAATATACAGGTGCTAATGGTGTAACCATTGATGGTCTTTTAATTAAAGATGGAGCTATTCCTTCTATTAGTGGTGGTAAAGTATTACAATATGTAAGTGCAACAGCTTCAACAGAACAATCTACTACTTCTACTACATTAGTTGACAATACAGGAATGACAGTAAATATAACTCCTTCTTCTGCAAGTAACAAAGTTTTAGTTTTATATACTGATAATGGAAGCACTAACAGGAGTAGTGATACATCTACTGGTAATATAACTTTTTCTTTATTAAGAGATACTACACAACTTACTGAAACTGATGCAGGTTACTATGATGGTGGTGGTAATGCGAGTAGAACTTGGTATGGACCTTTAGCTTTAAATTATGTAGATAGTCCAAATACTACTTCACAAGTAACTTATAAAATACAATTCAAAGCAGCTAGTAATGGCACTGCTAAAACTAAAGTATTTGCTAACACAGCAACAATAATTGCTATGGAGTTAGATGTATGATAACTAAATTAGATGCAATATTAAGTTTAGAACCTAATGCAGAAGTAACATTAATTGGAGATGAAATTACAGAATGGCATAGTGAAGATATAACACAACCTACTGATGAAGCTATTGCTACTGAACAAGCTAGGTTACAAGCAGAGTATGATGCTAACCAATATCAAAGAGATAGAGTTTATCCACAGCTTGGAGAACAATTGGATAAGCTATGGCACGATATAAACAGTGGTACACTAGATAACACAGGTGAATTTTTTACAGTATTAAAAGAAGTAAAAGACAACAATCCTAAGCCAGGAGCATAAATGCCAGGACAAATAAAAATAGATGATGGAGCAGGTAACTATACAGTACTTACTAATGGTGGTTCACTAGGTTCAGACAAGACAATTACTATTCCTAATACAACAGGAACAATGGCTACTACTAATGGTATTACAACTTATGATTGTTATGAAGTAACTGCTAATATAACTTCAGATGGAGATATAACATCTAACTTAGCAAGAGAAACTGCTGCTAGTAGAACACTTGTAACTAATATTGGTACTGGTATGACAGAAAGTTCAGGTATATTTTCATTCCCTAGCACAGGTAAATGGAAAATTACTTGCCACATTTACGCTATAAATAATACTGCTGACACTATATTAGTTCACACAGTTTCAACAAACGATAATTTTTCATCTTCTGATAATGTAGCTATTGCAAAAATGGGTAATAACAGTGCATCATCTCCATTAGGTGGTGGTGCTTCATCTGAAGTGTTGTTAGATATAACAAATACATCTAATGATAAAGTTAAATTTAGTGCAGTAAGTATTGGTTCTGGAAGTTATCTTGTAGGAACTTTAGATAATATAAAAGAAACTTATTTTGTATTTGAAAAATTAGGAGATACATAATGGCAAGTGAAATAAAAGTAGATATAGTATCAGAAAAAACTACAAGCAATACTATACAACTAGGCAACACAGTATCAGAAGATGTTACTGCTGTTACTTCTAGTTCAGGTACATTAACTTTAGATGCAAGTGTTGGTGGATTTTTTACAGTTGCTTTATCAGAGAACATTACTACTTGGACAATCAGTAACCTACCAGCAGGTAGAGCTACAGTTATCACAGTACGATTTACAC
>Ga0209535_1000234_pt1 | contig 37768 bp, 29 predicted proteins | sample LinPmetageLP28_FD_184041 | JGI IMG/M metagenome (GOLD analysis project Ga0209535, IMG submission 184041) | Marine viral communities from the Pacific Ocean - LP-28 (SPAdes) (version 2) | ecosystem: Environmental > Aquatic > Marine > Oceanic | place: Pacific Ocean | collected 2009-08-22
GAGCTTGAACATGTTAAACAATATAAGAATGGTGACTTAGACTACGGTTTTAATGGTGCTGGTAAAGAAGTTGTATTTTGGAAGGGTAAAGAATATGATTACTCTAAAATGGCTTCTGGTGATCCAAATCAACCTTGGGAACTTGAACCTTATAGGTTAGAAAAAAAATTAAATAAAAAACTTAATACTTAAAAATTATAAAATGTACGAAGATAAAAAGAAAAAACCGGGAGGTGGTAAAAAAATAGAAGGACCTTATAAGAAAAAAGGTGCTGCTCAAGAAAGCGATGCTCAAGAAGCAAAAAACTTAGTGGACGATATGCCTGTTGATGAAGTAGCTGGAGCGAGTAAAGGAAAAAAACATCATAAAAAAGTAGTTGCTAGAAAAAAAGGTAGTGCTAAGAAAAAAGGTGCTGCTGGATTTAATAGCCACACTTCAGATACTCATAAACACCCTCATGCAGAAGGACCTAGTAGAATGGGCTTTACGCAAAACTTTGGACCAGCTAGACAAAACAGTTATGCACAAGGAGCTGCTAAAGTGGCTAGCATAATGAGTTTTGGTGCATCTAAAGGAAAAGGTGCTGCTAGTAAAGGACATGGTATGGATAATGAGGCTCATACTCATAAAGACCCAACTGGACGGGGAGATGACAGAGTGTTTTCATTAGATGTCAATAGCGGTTCTAATATTGGTGATACAAATAAATCGGGTTATACAACAGATTTTAAACCACAACACAAAGATTTAGGGGTTGTGGGTAGATTTGAAAATCAAACTTACATGAGTTCGGTGGGTGGTTCTGGTTCAACTTATCCTGGAGATCATTTATCTCAAGTGCAATCAACTGGAGGACCAAAAGGTAGTGTAAACAAGAGAGGACAAGTTAACCCTGGATTTAATTTTTTCAGCCCAAGCAATTCAATAGATCAAAAAGATTTAACTCAAGGTGCTTACGTAAGAGATTCACGTAGTGGAAGACCTGGGGGAGATGGTGACACTATACTTACTGACTATAACCAAGATGGAACTATGCTTGGTAGAGGTATTAATGCATTACAAAAGGCTTTTGGCTATGGTGAAAGCAAAACTGATACAAGTAAAGTTTATCCAAAAAAGAGTTAGTGTCAAAGATTTAAAAACAATTAATTATGGCTTATAAATTAAAAGGACCAGCTATAATGACTGATCCATCTAAAAATCTAAATCTCAAAGCATATGCTGATAGAGCTTCTGGTGAAAGACTTGTGTCTAGCGGTACAGTATCGACGCCTAATAACAAAAGTCCTTTTTCAGGTTATTCACAAACAACAACAAGAACTTACGAAACACCTGGAACACTTGGTTCATATACTCCACCTAAATTTACACCTGCTGGTGATGCAGCTTATAAAAAAATGTCTTTATCTGAAAGAAAAATAGCAGATGATAAGTATATAGCAGCAAACACTAAACCAGGTACAAACCCAACTAGAAGAACTGTTTCGCAAACTTTGAATTATTCCGGAATAAAACCTATGGCTGGTGCTAAAATAACAGGTAGCATGGCTGGATTACAAGCTTTAGTTAAAAAACCACCAACAGGAACTTCAATAATACCACCTCCACCACAAAAAACTAGAAAAAAATTTAAAAACACTGATGTTGGAAAATTTATTAAAAAAACAGGAAGAGCAATAGGTAATATACAAATAAGACTACCTAGAATTAAATTACCAAAACTTGGTCTTGGAGGAAAATCTTCAGGTAAAAGATGCATAAAATGCTCTAGAAAATTTCAAAGAACAAGAGGAAGATAATGAGTAAACCAAAAAAGAAATTTAAAGATACAACAGTAGGAAAACTATTGTTTGGTGCTGCGTCGTTAGTTAACCCTACGTTGGGAAGTGTACTAAGCGGTGTAACTTCACCAGCTGAAGCTATTGCCGCTATAGGTAAATCCGATGTAAGTGGTGAAGACAAAATAAAATTACAACAGCTTATATTTGAACAACAAAATAAAGAAATGGAAGCTATAACTTCAAGGTGGCAAGCTGATTCCATGTCAGATTCTTGGCTTTCGAAAAATGTACGCCCACTAGTTTTAGTGTGGTGTATTGTTATATTTTCTTTAGCTGGCTTACTAGACAGTGTAGATTCTATACCTTTTCATATAGGAGAATTATGGAATGACACTTTTGAAAAAGTAATGATGAGTGTTGTATTAGCTTATTTTGGTGGACGTACAACAGAAAAAGCCACAAGCTTATTTAAAAAGTAAATAAAACCTGTAACTATAATAATAGTTAAATTAAATTAAATGAAATTATTAAAAATAATTATATACTTATTATTACCTTTTTTTTGGTTTTTATTAAGTTATAATCTTAATCAATATGAAAGTACAATGAAATATTCTTGGGATATGCAATTTACTTTTTTACCCTATTTAGCTTTTACCGTATGGATAGTTTATGGTATAGTTAAAACTTTTAAAAAACTATCAAAAACTAAATTAAACAAATTAAATTAAATTAAAATGGCAGAACAAAATGCAAAAATAACTGACAAACAGTTAAAAGAAATTCAAGAAACACAAGGAAAAGTAAATCAACTATTAAACCAAATTGGTTTTGTTGAGGTACAAAAAAGTGCTCTTAAGGTAGAGTTTAGCAAAGCTAATGAAGCAGCTGAAGATGTTAAAAAGAAACTAGAAGAGGAATATGGACCAATAAATATTGATCTAGCTTCTGGTGAGTATACTATTGTAGAGCAAAAAGAAGAAAAATAAAGTGAATAACGTTGTAAGGAAAATCAGTATTGGATCTGATTATAAAAATGACGCTATGCATTACTCTATTGGACAACAAGTCTACGGAGGTCATGAAATAGCTTATATTATTCATGATACAAAAGATTCATCTTACAATATTCATATAAAAAAAGGAGATGAAATATTGCCGTGGAAGAAGTTTAATTCTAACATGGCAATATCCATCGAATATGATTTAGAATATTAATGCAAAGTTTATATGATTTCATAGTAGAACCAGTTGGCGACACTTATGAAAACGAAATAGATATAGAAAACGTTAAAATAATATTAAACACTAAAATTGAAAGTTTTAAGTTTGTAAACAACGTAGCTAAAGTAATTCAGGTTCCTTTAGCTTTTAAAACTAAAATAAAAAAAGGTGATATAATATTAATACATCATAATGTTTTTAGAACTTTCTATGATATGAAAGGTGTAAAGAAAAAGTCTAGATCTTTTTTTCAAGATAATAAATACTTTTGTTCGTTAGATCAAATTTATTTATATAAAAAAAATACAAAATGGATGTCTATAAACGACAGATGTTTTATAAAACCTTTAAAAAACGAAAGTAAATTTAAGGTTGCAAAAGAGCAAAGCCTTATTGGTATATTAAAAATAGGTAATAGCTCGTTAGAAGCGCTAGGAATACATGAGGGAGACACTGTAGGTTATACACCATACGGTGAATACGATTTTGTTGTTGATAAAAAGCGTTTGTATTGTATGAAATCAAATGATATTGTTATTAAATATGGATATAAAGGAAACAAAAAAGAATATAATCCAAGCTGGGCGAGTAGCAGTTAAAGAATTAATTAAAGTTGCTAAAGAACCTATTATAGATTTTGGCCCAGACATATCAGCAGACCGTTTAAAAAATGCAGCAGCTACAAAAAAACTTTGTATTATGGATGCTTTTGAAATAACAACTAGAATACAGGAGGAGGAAGAGATGCTAAACGAAAAACCTAAAGAAGCTAAAGAAGAAAAAAGCTTTAGAGGTTTTGCTGAAGGAAGATCTAAATAATGTACAAGCAAACATTGTTTAAAGTACTAGAAAACCATATTAAACCTAAAGTTTTAAAAAGAAACAATAAGTATAAAAAATGGGAATACGGTTACAATAAAGAACACGATATAATTGTAATTAGTAAAACTGGTGAAATAGGTGAAGTGTATGAAATACAAAATCTTAAAATAGCTTTACCTAAACAACTAGATAATATAGTAAAATTTAAATCTAATACATGGGAAAGAACTTTATTACCTAAAGCTTTCAAACGTATTAAAACAATATTTGATTGGGAAGAGTATGATGTAGATTTTAAAGAAACATGGTATGATTATATTGATAAAGAGTTTGAATATAGAGAAAAAGGGTTTTGGTTTTATAATAAAAAAAATCCTACTTATATTACTGGTACTCATTATATGTACCTGCAGTGGTCCAAGATTGATGTTGGGAAACCAGATTTTAGGGAGTCAAACAGATTATTCTTTATATTCTGGGAAGCTTGTAAAGCCGATACAAGATCATATGGTATTTGCTACCTTAAAAACAGACGATCTGGTTTTTCGTTTATGGCCTCAGGTGAAACTGTTAACAGCGCAACAATATCAACAGACTCAAGATTTGGAATATTATCTAAATCAGGACCTGACGCTAAAACAATGTTTACTGACAAAGTCGTACCAATCTCGGTTAATTACCCGTTTTTCTTTAAACCAATACAAGACGGTATGGACCGTCCAAAAACAGAATTAGCTTATAGAGTTCCAGCAAGTAAATTTACTAGAAGAAAGCTTGAAACAAATGAAACACTTAGAGAACTTACAGGGTTAGATACAACTGTTGATTGGAAAAACACAGGTGATAACAGTTATGATGGTGAAAAACTAAAACTTTTAGTTCATGATGAATCAGGTAAATGGGAAAGGCCAAACAATATATTAAATAATTGGCGAGTCACTAAAACAACACTACGATTAGGTAGTAAAATTATTGGTAAGTGTATGATGGGTAGTACCTCAAATGCTTTAGATAAAGGTGGTGACAATTTTAAGAAACTTTACTATGATTCCGATGTTACCAAGAGAAACGCCAATGGACAGACTCGCTCAGGATTATATTCTTTGTTTATACCTATGGAGTGGAATTACGAAGGATACATCGATTCTTATGGCGTACCTGTCTTCAATACACCACAGACACCGGTCAAAGATCCGCATGGAACAAAAATAAATTTAGGTGTTATAGAGTATTGGCAAAATGAAGTTGATGGTCTTAAAGGAGATCAAGACGGTTTAAATGAGTTTTATAGACAGTTTCCACGTACAGAAGAACATGCTTTCAGAGATGAAGCTAAATCATCTTTGTTTAATCTAACTAAAATTTATGAGCAAATAGACTGGAATGCTGATATTAAAAATACTAACGTAATAACTCAAGGAAATTTTCAATGGACTAATGGTGTTAAAGATACCACGGTTGTTTTTAACCCTACAAATAACGGTAGATTTTTTGTGTCATGGGTTCCTTCAATACATCTACAAAACAATGTAATATCTAAAAATGGTATTAAACATCCGGGTAACGAGCACATGGGAGCTTTTGGTTGTGATAGTTATGACATATCAGGTACCGTAGACAGAAGGGGTTCTAATGGTGCTTTACATGGTTTAACTAAATTTAGTATGGAAAATCATCCTGCTAATCATTTTTTTTTAGAATACATAGCAAGACCTGCTACGGCAGAAATATTTTTTGAAGATGTTTTAATGGCTTGTATATTTTACGGTATGCCAATACTTGCAGAAAATAATAAACCTAGATTATTATATTATTTTAAAAGAAGAGGTTATAGAGGTTACTCTATGAATAGACCAGATAAAATATACAATAAATTATCGGTAACAGAAAGAGAAATAGGTGGTATACCTAATTCAAGCGAAGATATAAAACAAGCTCACGCAGCAGCTATAGAATCTTACATACAAGATTATATAGGTTTAAAATCTGATTCTAGTTATGGAGATTTATATTTTCAAAGAACTTTAGAGGACTGGGCTAAATTTAATATAAATAATAGAACAACTCATGATGCGTCAATTAGTTCAGGATTAGCAATAATGGCTTGTAATAAGAATAAATATAGACCAAATCCTATTATTGAGAAAAAAGTTTATGATTTAGGAATTAAAAAATATAATAACAAAGGATCAATGTCAAAAATAATTGAATAAATGAAAATGTACACAAATTCTAATAGCGCCTTTCCAAGTCAGGTAGTACCAGACATAGAAAAAGCTTCGTGGGAATATGGTTCACAGGTGGCATCAGCTATTGAAACAGAATGGTTTAATCAAGGTAGAACTAATGGTAATAGATATTTAACTAGTTTTAATAATTTTCATTATTTAAGATTATACGCAAGAGGTGAACAATCTGTTCAAAAATATAAAGATGAATTGTCTATTAATGGTGATTTATCTTATTTAAATTTAGATTGGAAACCAGTTCCAGTTTTATCTAAATTTGTAAACATTGTAGTTAACGGTATATCTAATAAAGAATATGATATAAAAGCCTATTCTCAAGATCCAGAGTCTGTTAAAAAAAGAACAGATTATGCAACTGCCGTAGCAAGAGACATGTATGCTAAAGATCAGATAGCTAAAGCAAAAGAAGTTTTAGGTTTAAATCTTCAACAGTCTAATGTTCCACCGCAAGAACTACCAAGAACTACAGAAGAGTTAGAGTTGCATATGCAACTAAGCTATAAACAATCTATAGAAATAGCGGAAGAAGAAGCTATAACAACAACGTTAGCTAAAAATAAATATGAGCTAACAAAAAGAAGATTAAATGAAGATCTTGTTGTTTGTGGAATAGCAGCGTGCAAAACTAATTTTAATAAATCAAATGGTATCACGGTTGACTATGTAGACCCCGCTTATATGATTTATTCATATACAGAAGATCCAAATTTTGAAGATATTTATTATGTAGGGGAAGTTAAATCAATTACTATACCAGAATTAAAAAAACAATTTCCTGACATAAGTAATGAAGAATTACAGCGAATACAGGAAATGCCAGGTAATAGACAGTATATTACTGGTTGGGGAAATTATGACAATAACACGGTTCAGATTTTATATTTTGAGTATAAGACGTACATGAACCAAGTATTTAAGTTGAAAAAAACAGATAATGGGTTAGAGAAAATAATTCAAAAAACTGACGAGTTTAATCCTCCACCAGCAGACACTTATGATAGAGTTTCTAGAAGTATAGAAGTCCTATATAGTGGTGTTAAAGTTTTAGGCACTAACACTATGTTGAAATGGGAATTAGCTGAAAACATGACTAGACCTATTTCCGACACAACTAAAGTTGAAATGAATTATGCTATTTGTGCACCAAGAATGTACAAGGGTAGAATAGAATCTTTAGTTAGTAAAATTACTGGTTTTGCTGATATGATACAGTTGACTCATTTAAAAATGCAACAAGTATTAGCCAGAATGGTTCCCGATGGAGTATTTTTAGACATGGATGGTTTAGCTGAAGTAGATTTAGGTAATGGAACAAATTATAATCCAGCAGAGGCATTAAATATGTATTTTCAAACTGGTAGTATAGTTGGTAGAACCTTGACTCAAGATGGTGAAATAAATAGAGGTAAAATACCAATTCAAGAATTAACCTCTTCTGCTAGTGGTGCTAAACTTCAAAGTTTAATACAAACTTATCAATACTATTTACAAATGATAAGAGATGTAACTGGACTTAATGAGGCTAGAGATGGTAGTTTACCAGATAAAGATGCTTTGGTAGGATTAGCAAAAATGGCTGCAAATCAATCTAACATCGCTACAAAACATATTAATCAAGCTAGTATGTATTTGTCTTTAAGAATATGTGAAAATATTTCTTTGAAACTAGCTGACGTTCTTCAATTTCCTTTAACAGCTAACGCTTTAATGGAAAGTATATCTGTTTACAATGTACAAACTTTAAAAGAAATTTCAAATTTAAATTTACATGATTTTGGTATATTTTTAGAACTTGAACCAGATGATGAAGAAAAACAAATACTTGAACAAAATATACAAATAGCTTTACAGTCTCAAGGTATTGATTTAGAAGATGCTATAGATATAAGACAAATTAAAAATCTTAAATTAGCTAATCAACTATTAAAACAAAAAAGACAAAAGAAACAAGAAAGAGATCAGCAGCAACAACAGTTGATTATTCAGTCTCAAGCACAAGCTCAAGCACAAACTGCTGAAAAAACAGCATTAGCAGAAGTACAAAAGCAACAAGCTTTAACAGAACAAAAAGTACAAGTAGAACAAGCTAAGTCACAGTTTGAAATACAAAGAATGCAAACAGAGTTGCAAATAAAAGCCCAGTTGTTATCTCAAGAGTTTGAATACAACATGCAGTTAGCTCGAGTAAAAGTTGGTGCGGAAGGCGGTAAAGAAAAAGAAATAGAAAATCGTAAAGATCAAAGAGTTAAATTACAAGGAACTCAACAAAGTCAGTTGATTAGTCAACGACAAAACGATTCTGGCCCAGTAGATTTTGAAAATACTGGTATTAACGCTGGAGGGTTTGATGTTGATTCATTTTTGAGTCAACAACAACAATAATAATTAATTATATAATATTTTATCATGTCAGAAGAAACAAAAACAAATGAACCTGTTAAACAGGAAGGTGACTTTAAATTAAAGTCAAAACCAAAACTAAAAAATTTAGGTAAATTAAGCAATGTTAATCCGGTGAAAGTGGATTTAACTAAACCAGAAGCCACAGGAGAAATTGTTCCTAATTTAGTAAAAGTAGAAATACCTAAAGAAATAATTAAAACAGAAGATAATGCCATTCGTATCGGAGAAACAGAGGAAATGGATGTGGGCGAACAAGCCGGAGATAGCACTGAAATGGACGAACAAGTACAAGAGTCCAGCAAAACTATTGAAGAACCTTCACCAATTCAAGAAATAACAGAAGAAGAAGAAACACAGGTTAAAGAAATTAAACAAGAAATTGCTGAAGCAAAAAGAGATGAGCAAGTTCTTGGTAAAGCTTTACCTGAAAATATAGAAAAACTAGTAACTTTTATGGAAGATACTGGTGGTACTGTAGAAGATTACGTAGCATTAAATAAAGATTACTCTAAACTAAATAGCGGGCAACTGCTTAAAGAGTATTATATAAAAACAAAACCACACCTAGAGTTAGAAGAAATTGTTTTTTTAATGGAAGACAATTTTCATTTTGACGAAGAAGTGGATGAAGCAAGAGATGTTCGAAAGAAAAAACTTGCATATAAAGAAGAGGTTGCAAAAGCTAAAAAGCATCTAGAAAGTTCTAAAAGTAAATATTACGACGAGATCAAGTTGAGACCGGGCGTTACTAAAGAACAGCAAGAAGCTGTAAGTTTTTATGACCAATACAAGGCGCAGCAAGAAGTTGCACAACAATTACACGGGGATTTTAGAGATAATACTAAAAAACTTTTTTCCAAAGAATTCAAAGGTTTTGATTTTAATATTGGAGAAAAAAAATTTAGATATGGTATAAAAGATCCTGTTAAAGTTGGTGAAAATCAAATTGATGTACAAAACTTTGTTAAAAAATATTCTAACGACAAAGGAGAAATTGTAGATCCATCTGGTTATCATAAAGCAATGTATGCTGCTATGAACGCTGATAAATTAGCTCATCATTTTTATGAACAAGGAAAAGCTGATGGCATTAAAAATGTTATTAACACTTCTAAAAATCCTTCTACAGATAAACCAAGGCAAGTTGCCGATGGTAATGTTTTTGTCAATGGATTAAAAGTAAAATCGATTAGTGGATTAGATTCGTCAAAACTAAGAATAAAAACTAAAAAATTTAACTAACTAATTAAAAATTAATAATTATGGCTTTAAGTCCACAATTTGGTACTATTGTACCAAGTCAATCGCAACAAGTGCTCAACAGTAACTTTTTACAGTTTGATGGCGCTGGTGCGAACTCAAATAACTTTGCTCAACAATACCTACCGGAATTGTATGAACAAGAAGTAGAAAGATATGGTAACAGAACGTTATCAGGATTTTTACGTATGGTCGGTGCAGAAATGCCGATGACATCAGATCAAGTAATTTGGTCTGAACAAAATAGATTACACATCGCCTATGACAACGTTACATCTGTATCTGGTGGTCAAGGTGGAGCAATTACTATTCCACCTGTTGCAGGTGCAAACCAAGTAGTAAATGTAATATCTCCAGGTGCAACAATTGTTGTAATGGATGACTTTGGAAACGAAGCAAAATGTTTTGTAACAGCCTCGAACACTACTACAGGAGTTTTAGCAGTAGAAACTTATGGTGCTGCTAACTTAATTGCTGCTGGAATAGCTGATACCGTAGCTGGATTAAAAATATTTGTTTACGGTTCTGATTTTCAAAAAGGAAGTTCAACAGTTAACGCAGGAACTGGTGCTAACGCATTTAATGCAAATGCTAACCCACAGGTAACAGTTACTCCTAGCTTTACTCAATTTTCTAACTCTCCTATTATCCTTAGAAGTACTTATACTATCAATGGTTCTGACACAGCTCAGATCGGTTGGGTAGAAGTTGCTACTGAAGATGGTACTGGAGGTTATTTATGGTATTTAAAAGCTGAGTCTGAAACTAGACTTAGATTTGAAGATTACCTAGAAATGTCTATGGTAGAAGGTGAATTATCTGCTGGTGGTGGAGCTGCTATTGTAGCTAGAGGTCTTGGTATGCAAGGTTTATTTGCTGCTATCCAAGCAAGAGGAAATGTACAAGTAGGATTTAGTGCTGCTTCTGGTTTAGATTCATTTGATGCAATTCTTAAAAATTTAGATACTCAAGGAGCTATTGAAGAAAACATGCTTTTCTTAAACAGATCTTCTAATCTTGATTTTGATGATATGCTAGGATCTATCTCTGGTGGTTTCGCTGGTGGTACTGCTTTTGGTTTGTTTGAAAACTCAGAAGAAATGGCTTTAAATCTTGGTTTCTCAGGATTTAGAAGAGGTTCTTATGACTTTTATAAAACAGACTGGAAATACTTAAATGATGCTTCTACAAGAGGTGCTCAAGTTGGACCTTCTTCAATCGAAGGAGTTTTAATACCAGCTGGTACTTCAACTGTATATGATCAAATTTTAGGAACTAACATTAGAAGACCTTTCTTACACGTAAGATATAGAGCTTCTCAGACTGACGACAGAAGAATGAAGTCGTGGTTAACTGGTTCAGTAGGTGGTGCTTTCACTTCATCTTTAGATGCAATGGAAGTTAACTTCTTATCTGAAAGATGTTTAGTAACTCAAGCTGCTAATAACTTTGTGTTATTCAAAGGAATCTAACTGATTCAAAACTATGTAATTTTTACCCTCGTTGTAACTACGGGGGTAATTATTACTTTTAAACTATTTAATTATATTATATTATGTCAAAACAAAAAACAACTCAACCAGAAGGTTGGGAAATCAAAGATAGAAACTATTATTTAACAGGGAACATGTCTCCAGTGACTTTCACAATACCTAGTAAACATACAAGAAAACATCCTTTACTATGGTTTGATAAAGAAACAGGAGTTCAAAGAGAATTAAGATATGCAACTAATCAAGCTTCACCGTTTGTTGATGAACAAAAAGGAGAAGCTACTATGGGTCACATAATGTTTAAAGATGGAGTTTTATCTGTAAAGAAAGAAGAACAAGCTTTACAAAAATTATTATCTATTTATCATCCACTTAAAACACATAGGTTTAAAGAATTAGAACCACAAAAAATAGCTATTAGTGAATTAGATGAATTAGAATATGAAATTACAGCATTAAATGCAGCTAGAGAAATGGATATAGAGCACGCTGAAGCTGTACTTAGAGTAGAAAATGGATCTGCAGTAACTAAATTAAGTTCAAAAGAAATTAAAAGAGACTTACTTTTATTTGCTAAAAAGAATCCATCACTATTTATAGAATTGGCTAATGATGAAAACGTAATACTAAGAAACTTTGGTATTAGAGCCACCGAAGCAAATGTCATAAAACTATCAGATGATCAAAGATACTTTATGTGGGCTTCTAATGGTAAGAAATTAATGACAATACCATTTGATGAAAATCCTTATTCAGCATTTGCTGCTTTTTTAAAGACAGACGAAGGTGTACAAATATACAAGTCTATCGAGAAAAAATTAAAATAACAGGTAATTATAATAACAGGTGGTCACTTGCGTGGCTACCTGATTATTAACATAATAAAATTAACATGGCAATAAACGTAGATCAGGTTTACAAAACCGTCTTATTAATAATAAATAAAGAACAAAGAGGTTATCTTACTCCTGACGAGTTTAATAAATTAGCTACTCAAGTTCAGCTAGAGGTGTTAGATGGTTACTTTGAAACAATAAACCAACAATTACGTGTGCCACAAAACGAAAGCGAATATGGTGATCGCTATAAAAGTGTACAAGAACAACTAGACGTTTTTAAAACTATAGGTGATTGTACATATGTTGCTCCAACCGCAACCTCACCAGCTTATTTCAATACTCCTACAAGATCAGGAGCCGCTACTAGTGTTCAAAACTTCACCACTGTAGCTTTACAAACATCATATCCTTTAACACAAGTAACACAAGCTCAAGTGGAAACTAGCTTAGCAGTGGTTACTTTAGACGGAGTTGCTTACGCAACCTATAATATTACTGGTGGTAATTTTAATTACACAGGATCTGCAATAGCAGCGGGCAGTGCTTTTGTAATTACACTGTATCCTAACGATTTTTACAAACTAGGAACTGTTTTATATAAAGACGATAGAGAAGTAGAACCAATTCAAAGAAATCAATTGGCTCAATTAAACATGTCTCCTATAAGTAAACCTACTGAATATTTTCCAGTGTATTTGTATGAAAACAAAAAAATAATTATACACCCGCAAACAATAGGCAACAGTATACAAGCTACTTACATAAAAAAACCTGCAGATGTTGTTTGGAACTTTACTTCTCCAAATGGTTACTATGTGTGGGATCCTACAAATTCTGTTGATTTTGAATTAGATCCCGTGGAACAAACAAACGTAATACTTCAAATATTACTTTATGCAGGTGTAATAATAAAAGATCCTCAAATTATTCAAGCTGCTTCTCAAGAAATAGCTATGGAAGAACAAAACGAAAGAATTTAATAAATTATGGCTATACAACCACCAAACAACGGATTAATAACTGAAACTGCTCAGCAGTATTTTCAAGGATCACAAGGTTTTAGAGGTGACGCTGGTAACACCACTGGCCAGTCTTTTGTAACTAATTTTGATACAGATCTTTATTTAGGTGATTGGAGTACAACAGGTGTAAACTATGGTTTAAATAATTTTAAAGTATACACAAGCCCTACTGCTATACCAGGAACTTGGTCAGAGTGGGTTACAGCTTTTACAGTAACTAACGGTAAAACAATAACTCTTACAGCGGCACCAGGTGCAAATCAATATATAGTTGTACAATTAAATATATTAACTGGTGGTAAGTATGCTTCTACAGAAGCTGAAAAAGCTTATGGCCAAACTACAGAAGATAATTATGGCAGCTATCAATATGTAAAACTAAATGATATAGTTAGTAATTTTCTAATAGGATATGTAGGTCAAAACAAACTTTTACCAAGTGTTAAAAGAACAGATATAATATTCCACGCTAAAAGAGCTTTACAAGAATTTAGTTATGATACTTTAAAAAGTATAAAATCTGCTGAACTATCTATACCAGCAAACTTAACTTTAGTTCTACCTCAAGATTATGTTAATTATGTTAAATGTTCTTGGGTTGATAGATTAGGTGTGTTACGTCCTCTTTATCCCGCTAACAATTTAACAACAAGCCCTTACTACACACAAGCTCAAGATTCGTCTGGTGTACCAACACAAGATGGTTACGGTAATGATATAGAAACAGAGTCTAAAACTCAAAGCAGATGGCACACGGCTAACACTCAATTTATTAATGGATTTTTTAATTCAAATGATTTTACAAATGATATGTGGGCTTATAACTGGGATATGTTTGGATTTACTGGTGCTAGACTTGGCCAACAATATGGCCTAGATCCTCAGTATGAGCAAGCTAATGGGTGGTTTAATTTAAACGAAAGAGAAGGTAAAATATCTTTTTCATCTGGTCTTGTAGATAAACTTATAGTTTTAGAATATGTTTCTGATGGATTAGCTTCAGATTTAGATACAAAAGTTCCTAAGTTAGCTGAAGAAGCTATGTACGCTTATATTATACACGCTTTAATTTCTACTAGAATAAATCAACCAGAATATGTAGTTCAAAGACTACGTAGAGAAAAAAGTTCTAAACTAAGAAATGCAAAAATAAGATTATCTAATGTTAAACTTGATGAAATAGTTCAAGTTATGAGAGGTAAATCTAAATGGATAAAATCATAATACATGGCAGAATCTAAAAATAGTTTTATTCAATCCAAAATGAATAAGGATTTGGATGAAAGACTAATACCAAATAATGTATACAGAGACGCTTTAAATTTAGCGGTATCTAGATCAGAGGGAAGTGACGTAGGGTCTTTAGAAGCTATATTAGGTAATTCTCAAGCTACAAGCAACAGTAATTTAACTATAATAGGTACTTATGTAGACGAAAACAATGGTTTAGTATATGTTTTTTCTACAAACCATACCACACAAGATAAAGCAGCTTATGACGCACAGTGCTCTATAAGTGTTTTTAATATTTCTACCGGTGCCTTTTCTCCAATAATTCAAGCTTCAAACCAATACCCTAGTGGGTGGTTAAATTTTTCTACACTAAACCCTATTAACAGTATTAGTTTAATAGAAAACTTATTATACTGGACCGATAATAGAAATCAACCTAGAAAAATAAATGTTGACAACCCGTTGTATTATTACACTTGTGAAGAGCAGGTATCAGTTGCAAAGTTTTCTCCTTATTTAGCGCCAGAGTTTATTGACAATAGATCTTTATCTCAACTTAAACCTTCTACAATGACGGATGCATCAGATCCATCAACTGTATCAATAGGTATTTATGAATTAACTTCAGAAAATTTAGCTGTAAAAAAATACAGAAATGGAGATCAAATACCCGAAGCAACCACACTAGCAGCATGGCAAGCTTTTAACACTAGTCAGCAAGGATGTTTTTCATACTATAATAATTATTTAGGTAATGATGTAAGCTATGGTATATTATATAATAAGTGGGCTGTTTTAGATTCTAGAGAACTAGCACCTATTGGACATAGAATACCAACGCTTACTGAATGGAACGGTATAGTTTCCGCGGCAGGTACAAATGCGGCTACTGAAATGAAAAGTGAAAACTTTTGGAGTTCAGGCGCTGGTAACAATTTAACAGGGGCAGATATTAGACCAAATGGTTATAGACTAGCGCTTGCAGCAAATAATGATTTTGCAGGATTACTAACTGAAAGTAGAATATGGGCAGCAGATGGTGTTTCTTATGTAAAATATAACACGTCAAACGCTATTGACACTACAGGCACGGGTGCTTTAAACGATGGTTATGCTGTAAGGCTTTTAAAAAATAGCAACTATAATGGTTGGAATGGTGATCCAGATTATTTAACAGAAAAATTTGTTAAATTTTCTTATAGATTTAAGTTTGACGACAACGAGTATTCTACAGTTGCTCCATTTAGTCAAGATGTTTTTATACCTTTTCAACAAGGGCAATTTGTTAATGAAGATGAAAACCAAGCGTTTATAACAACGGTTGTAGAATTTATGGAAAATTCTATTAACAACGCTGTTTTAAATATAACTTTGCCTTGTGTAGATATTATTACAAAGTATAAAGTTAAATCTATAGATATAGTATTTAAGCAATCTGATATGCAAGCATATCAATTACTAGAAACAATAACTGTAGATGATGGAAGTGCAATTGCTAATAATGCTTTTGTAACTGCTTTAAATAATACTAATATTTATCAATACAGCTACGAGTCTACTTTACCTATAAAAACTTTACCTTCTTTAGAAACAACAAGAGTTTATGATAAGGTACCTGTAAAAGCTTTAGCTCAAGAAACTTCTGGGAATAGAATAATGTATGCTAATTATCTTGAAGGCTATACCGCACCAAGAGGTTTAAATTATTTTGCAGACTCAAATTTTAAAACAACACAGTCTTTTGAAGAATATCCTCAACATAGCATTAAACAAAACAGAAACTATCAAGTTGGTGTAATATTAGCTGACAAATGGGGTAGACAAACTGATGTAATTCTTTCCACTCAAGATGGGGTTTTAGATTCTGATGGCAACCCTCAACCTGGTTCAAATGTATTTGTACCGTATTCTGCAGCTAGCTTTAGTACTTCAGTTCAATCTTGGTTGGGTAGTAATCTTACAATTCAATTTTCACAATTAATTCCAGAAGCTTTAAATGCTAATGGATTAAGTGGTTATCCAGGCGCATATGCAGTTGGAAATTATTATACAGTAGATTCAGATCCTGTAACTGGAGCAAACAATTCTTTTTGTTGGAGCAATAGCACACAAGCTATAGTTTCTACTTTAGGTCAAACAGTTTTTGATTTTACAGGTTTGTTATATGCAGACGCCACCGGTTCTAATAATATTTTAAATATATATGTTAATTCTGGCGCCGGATGGGTTTTACAAGCTGCTAACACTTACGCTTCTAGTTTACAAAATACTAAATTAAGAATAACATTTAACACTGGAATTGCTTTAAATTCTTCTGTTAAAGCTGAAATTTTATTTAAAACAGGTTATGATGGTTTTGTAACTCCTTTATATAAATATGAAATAGGGGCTGACAGCGGTACAGTAAGACCTTTATTTGCAAATTGGAAAGATAATTATGCAACATATTTTGCAGCTAACAAACATTTAAAAGGTGAATATGTAGATTACACTAGTATACCTCATAGCACAAGTGTTGTTCCTATATTAGATAGTAATGGTGATGTTAGAGCAGTAACTTTTTTCACAAAAAATGAAATTTCAAGCAATTATTTATTTAATAATACTCAAGACGCTAGTAGACCTGAACCTAGTTTAAATGGAGAGGAAAAAACTTTTGCAACTTATAATATTAATCCAAATGGTTTTTATAGTTATAAAATTGCAATAAAACAACAACAACAAGATTACTATAACGTTTATCTCCCTGGTATTATAAATGGTTATCCAATCGAAGCTGAAACTAAAGAAAGAGGTGAAATTGCTTTTACAACTTTAATATCAGATAATATAAACAAAATACCAAGAAACCTACAAGATGTAGGTCCTATTCAAAATCAATTTACCAGTGATGTTAAGCTTTTTGGTAGAGTAACTAATATAGTAGGCGTTGCTTCTACAGCGCCATTAACATATAAAACTTACAACAGACAATACGTTCCAAGCTCTACGGCTGATAGCGCTGATTTAATAGGTACCACTGCTGATGTTTTTCCTGGTGTAAGCTTTGGCACAAGTGCTGGTGACATAAATCAATATACTATATATGATTCTAATACAAAACCATATATTGCTAAAATTTCTACAAGAAACTCTATAGGTCTAACCGAAGATCTTTATACAGTTCCAGTAAATGGAAGTGGGAACTATCCTTACCCTCCTAACATGGGTTTAGCTGTATATGAAACTGCTCCTTTTGAATCTCAATTAGAATTATATTACGAAACATCAACAGCTGGTTTAGTTTCTGATCTTAATGAAAATATTTCTAATGATAATTTTACAAACATAACTGGTCTTTCTAACATTACATCAGATTTTCAAGAGCGCATGCTTTTAGGAACGATTCTTACTAATGATTTTTTTCCAACATCAGGTGGTGTAAATATAACCACAGCATCATTGCAAAGTTTTACAGTTTTCTCACATGATTCAAATGGTGCTCTTGATACTTCTACATCACAAACAGGTAGGTTTGTTGTTGAAAATGGTAGTCAAACGGGAAGTTTTAGGGTAAAAACTAACGATACTTTTTATGCTGGTAGCTCAACTGAAGCGGCTTATTTTGTTGATACAAGAGGTAAATTTTCATTTACTTTAACATTCTTACAAGCAGATGGTGCTACCGCAAGTCAAACTTTCATAATACAATTACAAAATAATGATCCTGTAATAAGCGAAGTATCAAACCCTGTTGTAACCTCTATTTCAACCAGTATATATACAGCTACATCAGGAGGTTCTGGAGGCGTTACGCAATCTCCTAGTGGTCAAAATGGATCAGCAGCAGATCCTTCTTTAATTTCTAATGGAAACTGGTCAACGTTTACATCAACAACTGGTTGGTCTGTTATAGCTGCAACTAGAACTACAAACGTAGGTACGGTTACAAATTATACTACGTCTAATATAAATACTATTTATCAAACCGGTGCTAATGGTGCTGTTACTTTTCAAACAAATGCATCAAACGGTTTATTAAGATTTGCATTAAATTGTGTAGATGGAGTTGGTAACGTAATTGGGTCCAGTTATCAAGTAACTTTAAGATTAACTGATAGCTTAGGAAGAACCGCTGACGTAAATATTAGTTATACAGTTGCCTCTACTATATATGGAACTGTTGTTGCTACAGATTATGAAAGCGGAGCCTGCTTAAACTCAACACCCGCTAATATATCTGGAACAACTAATTTACAAAGAACTAATTTATCTATGCCTCAATGGAACGGTCAAATTCAAAATTGGACTAGTGATGTGGTTTATGTTTGGATAAAAACCTCGGTAAGCACAGGGCCTTCTACACAACAAAACGCAGGAACTACAAATATGATTGGAGGAACTTATGGCGACGGAACGTCTAGTAAGACTGACGGTGATGGAAATTCTTTAGTTATAAATGGTTCAATAAGTGGTGTTAATGCTGAAATTGGCACGTATATTAGTTCAGGAGGTTCTTCAAGTATTTTTGTTTTAGCCGCTATATTACAGCCGTTTACTCAATCTGCTGGAAGTGCAACCTCTACAATGTCTACTTTAAAAGCTGCGGGCGTAGCACCGGGTATGAAAAACACTAATGCTAGTGGAAATTTAGGTGTATATGATTTTAGTGCTTGTGCGTTAGTTAATGCTGAGTATAAAATGACTGTTGCAATTTTTGGTGCAGTTTCAGGATCGGTGTTTGTTTCTACACAGCAATCAGGTATACCTTTCCAACCGACCAATGCTTCAGCTATTGTAAATGTTCAAAGCAATACTAATCCTCCTTTTTTAGGTAATAAAGATGGAAATAGTAAAATTATATGTCCAACAACTACTCCTATTGCAGGTGGACCTATCTCGTAATTAAAAGAAAAAACAAGTAATAATAACTAGTATGGCAGCGATAATCCCTATAAAATATTATAACACTTATGTGCTTAAAAAAATAGTACAGCCAGACGTGTCTAGCTCTTACAATTGGTTTGTAGAAGAATCAAGAATTAGAGGTGGTTATAATAATGTTCAAACTGGATTATCACCTAGAGCTTTTTTAGCTTCAGAAGATAACAAACAAGAAACTTTAGCTAATTCTATAATTTATTCTGGAATATTTAATTCAAGAACTGGAATTAATCAAGCTAATCAATTTCCTTCTGGTCAAGATATAACTAGAACTGTAGATCCAGGTAAAGGATCTATACAAAAATTATATGCTGAAGATACAAACTTAATTATATTTCAAGAAGAAAAAGTTAATAGAGCTCTAATAGATAAAGATGCTGTATATACTCAGGAGGGTCAACCAATACAAACAGCTTCTAATGTAGTTATAGGAGCTATAGTTCCTTATGCGGGTGAATTTGGAATAGCTAAAAACCCTGAAAGCTTTGCAGTATATGGTTATAGAAAATACTTTACTGATGCGGCACAGGGTGCTGTTTTAAGGTTGTCTCAAGACGGAATAACGGAAATATCTAATTATGGTATGTATGACTTTTTTAGAGACAAACTAGCATCACTAAGTGGTGGTACAGCAAAAGGTGCTTGGGACATACATAATAAATGTTATACTCTTTCTTTAAATTCTACATCAGCTTCTGTAAACACAGAAACATTAAGTTTTGACGAGCAAATAAGAGGTTGGACAAGTAGATACAGTTATGAGCCTAACAATATGTTTAGTGTTCAAAACAATTTTTATAGTACAGCTTCAGGTGTAATATGGCAACATTACGCTACGGGTGTAAATAGAGCTAATTTTTATGGAACACAGTATGATACTACTGTAGAAATGATTTTTAATACAAATCCTTCTTTAATTAAAAGTTTTAAAACTATTAATTATGAAGGCTCTAACAACTGGCAAATGACTAGTTTAACAACAAATAGCCCTGGCACCACACCTAATACAAATCAATATACTGATTCAGACCAAGCAGAGGCTATAGGAATTTACACACAACCAACAACCTTAGTAGAATTACAAAACAGTATGTTTAAAAATGAATTTAAACAAAAAGAAGATAAGTATTTTGCTAATCTTATTAACATTAGCAGTTCTACACCAGGTGAAGTTATATACGGTCAATCTATATCAGGAGTTAAAGGGTTTTTTGCTACAGTTAACATGAAAGCAACAAACACAGCTACATCAGGAACAAATGAATTATTCTCTGTAGCTTTAAATTATAATGAATCATCATATTAAATTAAATGGAATTAAAAATAAGAAAACTAATTGAATCCGATTGGGATACATTAGTTGATTTATGGTCTATGTGGCCAGAGTGGACCGAGCATCCTACAAAAACCATGTTACCTGAAAATGGTACAGGCGGTTATATTGTAGAAAAAGGTGAAATACCTGTTGTTGCCGGTTTTTTATACACAACTAACTCAAAAATCTGCTGGTTAGAATGGATTGTTTCCAACATAGAATACAGAGAAGCAGATAGAAAAAAAGCTTTAGAATTATTAATCACAGGTGTAGAGCATGTTGCTAAACAAAGTGGTGGTGAAATAATTTTTAGCATAGCAAGAAACAAAGGGCTTATACATACTCATAGAAAACTAGGTTATAGAGTAGACGAAAAGCCTTCATACGAAATATCAAAAAACATTAAATAATATGGGTGTAATAACAGCAGGTATAGCTGCTTCAGCATTAAGTGGAGCTGTTTCTGCAAACCAAGCAAAAAAAGCGGCGGGTAGAGCCAGTAGACAAGCAGCACAAGCGGCGGCAGAAATAGCTGCTATAAAAAATGCTAGGGTACCTATAACAAATCCTTACGCATCAACCAGTGATTTATCTGGTTTAGCTGTGGATTTAAGCAGTATGATTTCTAATCCTTTTGCAAATCTTGGTGTTGCGACTCAAGCTGCAGAGATTCAAATGGAACAAAGTGATTTAGCTTTGTCAAATGCTTTGGATAATTTAGCCGCTTCAGGGGCTAGTGCTGGTGGTGCCACTGCTTTAGCACAGGCTGCATTAGCTAGTAAAAAAGGAGTAAGTGCAAGTATAGAACAACAAGAGGCTCAAAACCAAAAAGCTAGAGCTCAAGGTGAATCTCAACTAGAACAATTAAAAATGTCAGAAGCGCAAAGGCTTCAACAAATACAAATATCAGAAGGGCAAAGGGTTCAAAGTGCTGACGCTGCTGGTAAACAATTTGAAATGCAAATGAAAGAAGCTAGATCTAATGCTGATTTAGGTTATAGTGCGGGTAAAGAAGCGAATGCTTTACAGGCACAAGCAAATGCTAGGGCAGCTCAAGGCGCTGCTTGGGGTAGTGCTATTAGCGGTGCGCTAAGTTTTGCGGGTCAAGTTGGTGCGGCTAATTTAGGCACAACTGGGTTTGATGCTGCAGGTAATAAAACTAGCGGAACTTTTTGGAATGCAGCAAAAGATTTAAGATAATAAAATATTAAAATATGAGTGCATATAGTAATTTTAGAGCGGTCAATGATCAGTCAGCAATGGGTTGGGCTTCACTAGCTCAAGGTGTTGCAAAAGGTTTAACAAACCTTGGTGGTAGTATATCAACTGCTATGGAAAACAATAGAAAACAAACGTTAAAGCAACAAGAGAAATTTGCTTTAACTTTTGGACAAATGTCTTTACAGAAAAATGAAAAATTAACAGAAGTTTTTGAAGAGATTGGAAAAAAAGGTGGTGACGAGGGAATTACTAATTTATATCTTGATGAACAAACAGATTTAATGAACGGTGTTGGTAAAAAAGGTGATGCTGATTATCAAATGGGTTCAATTGAAGCGGCAACTTTAATAGCTACTGGAGATTGGAGCACTCAAAAAGAATTAAACAAACTACAGGGTATTGTAAACAAAGCAGATAAGAATTTAATTTCAATTATGGATACAGCAGGGGTTTTAGTAACTGAAATTGATGAAATTGGTACAAAATATCCAGTAGGTTCTGTAGGAGGAGGTAATGAAAAAGCGTGGTTAGGTGATTCTTTTGGTCAAAGAAGCGCTAGTAGTTTTACAGCTTTCGCTTTAATGGAAAGAAACGTTCCTGGTGTGAATACAGTTTATGATCTTAATAAAGCTACTGGAGACTTAACGTTTAAACATACTATAAAAAAATCGGATCCAAAAATATCTGGCATGGATCCCTCTGAGTTTACTGATTGGGAAAAAGCTAATATGAAAGACAACGGAGATAGTTGGATTATAACTCAAGTGTTAACTAAAGACATGTTGAGCAAGCCTTTAGATTTATATAGAGATGTAGATAAAGGAGTAAACTATAGGGAAGAAGGTATTGCTCTCAATGTTTTAAAAGATGATGCTCTTGTTGGTGAATATAAACATATGTTTAGAACTCAAGTTCCAGATAAATATAACAAAGACGTAGATATAGTATACAATGAAACTTGGATAGATACTAAATTAATAGAAGATAAATATACTCGTACTTTAGACGGAAAAGTTGAAATGATTTTTGAAATGGATTCACAAGCGAAAAGAGATTATTTTTTAACTAGAAGAGATCGAACCTTAAGATCTGATTTCACTGCATTATCTCCTGAAGAACAAAAAGCATTTATAAGAAAAATAGAAACAGAGGCATTACAAAGTCAACTCTATAGCGAGTTTCCAAAACCAAGATTAATGACAGATCAAGAGGCTGCTGTATTAATTAACCAAGGTTCTAATAAAGGTCAATATGTTGTTGGAAGTCCTGAATATGAAACTTGGAGAAAAACACTTCAATATTTCGACGAACCTAAAAGAATTAGAGAGATAGATATGAGCCCAGGGAGTTCTGGTTATAAAGCTAAAAATGATAGAAAAGGGTACAATATGATATTTAACCAAAAAAGCTTTAAAGGCGGTGATACTATATATGCGCATTCTGACAAGAAAAGTAATATAATTGCTGTATATAACGAAGATAACAACCTGTGGCAACTACAAGAAAAAGTTAATTTATCTACAACAAAGCCAAGCGCAACCGGAAGCCAAAGCGTTTCTAAACAGCAGTGGATTAATATAGGTGAACCAACTACTTTAATGGCTATACAAAGAGGTGGACAATTAGGATATACAAAATAAAATAATATGAAATATAAAAGACCTAGTGGAGAGATTTTAACTATGGCACAAGTTGAGAATTTGGCCGCATCTCAAGATCCTCCGATTTCAGCGTATGAATATATAGACAATATGGGCTTAGCAGCTTATACAGAAGAACCAGAATTTGAGGATTTTCAAATAGGCATGACACAAGACCCGGGTGCGAGTGTGATGTCAAATCAAGTAGCACCCAACAATACGGGGTTAAGCTCGGAAAATATTTCTTCGGATTTACTAAAAGCTGATCAAGTTAGAACCGCAAGTGCAACCGCTGATTTAGACGCTGCAATAACTAGTTATGAAAGAGCTGATGAAGATTTTGAATTTAAAGGAGGCGCAACAGGTTATGTTAAAAGTTTAAGATATCAAAAAATAAAAGATGAAGAGCGTAAGCTAAGAAATGCTCCGTACAATTTATTTGCACCCGCTTCTTTTTTAGACGAAGAACCAGACGAGGTTTTAAAATATCTAACTAAAGAATTAAGTAGTTCAGGTATAGGGTTTGAACTAAAAGGTAATACTATATATGCTGATGTTAACGGTGAAATACTAGAGCTTCCATTAACTGGTGATAGAATGCTTGGTCAAGGTGGAACAACAGAATATAGTGATTCATTTTTAACCACCGCTTTATACGGTGGTGCTAGGGAAGAGTTTGATAAAAACTTTAATAAAATACTTGCTTATGATAGAGCTACAAGAAGTGCTCTGCATGAGGTGAAGTATCAAAACAATGTTATAGATTTATTACAAGGTGATATTGCTGTAAACAATATTACATCTGGTTTAAAAGATGGTAGTATTAATTCTATGGAATTTAATAATACCTTAAATGGAACAGGCTATAGTTTAAAACCTTATTATTATAGAACAGACGACGTCTATTCTCGAGGAGAAAGAGCCAGCGTTGAAACTGAGTCACCAAGATTAAAAGGTTATGAATTAATATATGGAGATGAAGTTGTTGCAACAAATGATTTTACTGGTTTAGTTACACTTGGCAGAAATGGGGAACCAACAACTTATAATGAAGATGCTATTGAAAAATATCTAAAAGAAAATTTAAATACTGATCAACAAACAGTTTTAAGAAAAAACCTATTTAAAGGTTTTGCTGCATACGTACAGAACGAAAAGAAAATGCAGAATGATGTAAAAAATAGTATTACACCTCAGCAGGTGAATGCTAAATTTGCATCTAATAATAATTTTGAAGTTTTTGAAAATGCACTTTTTAATATACTACAAAGTATTGACACTGGTGATGGGCCTTTGTTTAATAAAGAAGAAATACAAACTTTAAAAAATCATTTTGAGGAAGCTGGTAAAACTGATTTTGATGCGCTTTTTAATAAAAGAGTAAATCTTTATAGCACAAAAAAATATAACGAAAAAGATTCAGATAATGTAATCAAACCTTTGTTTGATAGAAAAACAAGTTTAGAAGGTTTACCTCAAGACCTAATAGATAAGCTAAATGCTTCGTATAAAATACCTAATGCTGGTGTGTTTAGTTATGATAACTTAATAAAAGCTTATCAAGCAAAAGCTACAGATCAACTTCAAAAAGAAAGAGAATTGCCATTACAAGAAAAATTAATGATGGCTAAAACATTACCTTTTACTGACTCTGAAGGTAAAACATCTGAAATTACTGTAAATCAATTTTTAAATGAAACAGTAAGCTCTATGAAAAATGCTTCAATGGAAATTAAAAATGATAACCTTGATGCTTTTGAAGTTGTCTTTAATGAAACAGATAATGAATTACAAACTATTGTAGAGTCTGGAGCTAAATCTATTATTGAAACACTTGAAAAATCAAAAATTCCTGTTAAATTAAATTATACTGTAAACGACAGTAGTGAATTAATATACGATATTCAACCAACGGGAGAGTTAAACGAAGATCAACAAGATGTTTTTGATAATTTACAAATAGATTTGATGGAGTGGCAACAGGTTTTGTTTGATTTAAATGTTGACAGAAGAAAATCTATAAACAATTATTTAAATACGGTTGTTGAAATAAAAAAAGAAGATGCTGATATAGCTATTCAAAAAAGAGGTGAAAAAGAAGGTTTAATAGAATCTTTAATTAAAGACATTGATCCCGATACAGGTGAAAACTATACCGCAGAAAAAGCTAAAGAAATTGTAAAAAATTTAAAAGACAGGTCTAATGCTAGTGTTTTTGATTTAGCATACAAAGAATATGGTATAGGATCTTTAATGGCTAATGATTTTTATCAAGCAACTAAAGGTATATTTTTAGCAGTACCTACTATTTTTGGAAGTGAATATGCTATAGATGAACAAAGACAAATTAATAAAAATAGAGAGCTTTATCAAAGCATGTTATCTTATGATGATACTCAGGGTCAAACAGGTAAATACGTGTTAAGAACTCTGGCCCAACAATTTCCTAATATAATATTAGCTATTGGTACAGCGGGTGCTGGTACAGCTTCTGGTGTGTTAGGTGCTAGCGCTGTTAAATGGGCTGTTGCAGGTACGTTTGGTTTAAGCTCTGGTGCGGATAAAAATAGAAACTTAAATCTTCAAAAAGAATTAGTAGATGTTGCTAAAAATCAAATAAGATGGTTACAAGACGCTAAACAAAAAAATAAAATTGATCAAGTTTCTTATGCTAAAGGCATGGCTGATGCCAATCAAACCTTAGCCATGAATGATATGACTGATGCTCAAATAATTGGATCATCTATAATGACAGGTATTATAGAAGGTGGTGTTACTAGATACATTGGTACAGCTAATAATAGTGTAAAATTTTTAGATGATATAGCTGGTGGTACTAGTATTAGTATGGCAAATTTAGTTAAAAACTCTACGTGGTATAATAGAGGTTTGTTTGGTATAGAATATTTAAAAAGAACTGGTCTTGAAGTTGTAGAAGAAAGTATAATATATGGAGGTACTCAAGCGTTAAGCGAAACACTAATACTTGGTAAAGATTTTGAACTTTCTCAACTAGATGATATAGCATTAAGCACTATAATAACAGCTGGTACATCAAATACTTCTGTGGCATATTCAGGTTTAGTCAATGTTAGTTTAGCTTCAGAGATTAAAGAAAAATCAAATAAAGTAGCTTCTAAAATAGAAAGAGCATATACAATGCTTCAAAAAACCGACTTAACAGAATCACAGAAAAAAGGCTTTATTGCTGATTTAGCCGAGTATGGATCTGAATTAGCTTATTTAAATGAACAAGCGGGTACTGATGCAATGGCTTTAGGGGCTAAAAATCTAAGAAACTTATTGTCTTTTGAACAAATAAGAAATTCATTATACAGTCAAGCAGGCGTGGTGTTAGGATCGGAAAAAAATGTAAACAGAGTTGTTGGTCAATACAAAAGAAAATTAAAACCTGTTGCAAGAGAAAGCTTTGAAAACCAAATGTCAGACGTGGAAGCGGCTATTAATGATGTTAAAAATTCTCCTAAAGATTATGTAAGCGTTATTAGTACTATTAATAGTAACGAAAAAGGTGGATTATATGATATAACGGCTGCTAAATTAAAAGAGTCTGGAAACAAGCGATGGCAAAACGCTAAAAATCCTCGTGAAAAAATTACACTTGTAATGAGTGAAATTAGAAAGGATATTGAAGCAAGTTTTCTTAAAAAAGCAAAAGATAAAAGAACTTCTCTAGGTAAAGCTTTAGAGCAAGGTTGGTTAAATTTTAACAATGATCAAGCTAATTTGCCTAAAAACGAGCAAATAACTAAAGAAGATTATTTTAAAATTTCTGCTAAAAACTTACAACGATTAGAAATAGACAACGTTATTATAACAACAGAATCTCAAAAGGCTTCAGGAGTTATAAGTAATTTTGAAAACCTCACATTGGTTCAAGCTGAAGATGGAAATCTCAAGCAAGAATTAAAAACAATGTTAGAAAACAAAGAAATAAACGTTGTTGATTATCAGAAAATTTTAAACAATTTAAAACCTGATAAAAAAACGGGTGCTACACCTAATGGTTTTGTTTTTGAAAACAAATACGTTGTTATAGACTCTAAAACTGCAGGTGAAAAAATGGCTGTAGGACAAATAGAGGGAGGTGTTGTTGTTGTTCATGAATTTGCTCACGTTACTGATGATGCGTTTTTTGGTAACACAATGGTTAAAGGTGAAACAGTATTATCTAAAAGAGGAGGTGAATATGCTACAAATTTATTTAAATTTATGGCTGTAAACAAATCACAGGATAGCATGCTTGACAAAATACACCAGGAATCTTTAGCTGCTGTAACACAATATTCTAATTTTGAAGGCAATATAGATGAGTTGGCTGGAAGAGAAATAGATTTTAATACGCAAAGCGATCAGTTTAAAGATGAATATACTAAAGAAGTTCAATCCAGGTTATTTGGTGAAGAATCTAGAGGAAACATTAACTATGAAAAAGCAGAAAAATTTGGTATAGTTCAAAGAAAATTAAATGATTGGTTTAGTGTAGGTGAAAATATGAGTACACCTCAACAGGCTTTTGAATATGCTGTGTCAAATAATGCTGCGGCAAGAAAAGGTGATTTAACTCAAATAGTTAGAAGAACAATAGCAAAACAAAAAGCAAAACCTAAAAGCAAAGGTGTTAAAAAATCTCAATCAGTTTCTATTGTAAATAAAATAAATCAAAAAAATAAAAACGTAAAAAACTATAAACCAATTACACAAGACCAATTAACCACAATGGTAGACAAAGTGGCAAACAGAACTTGGAGTAGATTTGGTAGACCAATACCTTTAAATATAAGACAAAAGTTTCTTGGTAGCAAAGGTGATGAAGGTGGTAGGCAAAAATGGTTAACAGATGCAAAGCAAATACTTAATACTATAGCGTTAAGCTTTGATGCTAGTAAATCTACTTTTCCTAGCTACATGGCAAACACCGGTATGCAGCGAGCAAACGCTTGGGCTAAAAATGAGTTTAGTATTCCTAGCGTTGATCAAGGCTCTAGAGTTGATGTAGAAACATCTAAAGAAGCACAAGCAAAGCAAGATACTGGTAAAGATTTAAAACAAAGAGCTGTAGTTGAATCTAAAGAAACTATACCTTCTATAAAAGAAAATATAAAAACTAAAAATAAAAAATCTTTAATATCTAACATACAGAGAGGTGTTGAAAAAGAGGTAAGATACAAACTACCTAAAATTGGAGGAAATCAAACTGTAAAAAGTAAATCAAACTTAATTCAAGCTTTGAGTAAAGGTTTAGAATCTACGCAGATTAATGGTAAAAATTTATATGCTACTGTAATAGATGAAATAGGTGGTAGAAATAAAACACTACCTCAGTTTGAACAATTTCTTAATGACAACTACTCTTCGTTGTTATCACCAGGAGGGTTAACAACAACTTACTTGTCTAAAGCTTTTCCTCAAGCTGTACAAAAATATGTTAACGGGATGGGTTGGGTTAACTATGATGTGTGGAAAGGAAGAACAAAAGGAACTAAACAAGGGCAGGTTGATTTTTATAGAACTGGTGAAGGCCCATATCAAGGATCTACTTCTGGTATGCAAAAAATAAGACGTATACCTAATATCAAAAACGTTATCCCACTTTCTCAATTTAAAGGTAAATATGTTGATGGAATAAATAATAAAGTTAAAGTTGCTCCAACAGAAGCTTTGGCAAAACAAATCACTAAAGAAGTTGGGTTAGAAGTGTTTAACGAAGAAATAAATAAAGAGTCTAGTGTTACAAAAACTCAATTTACAGACAGACAAGAATTGTTAAACCAATTATCTGATGTTTATAATTTAGAAGCAGAGATTAACTTAGAAACAGAAAGAAGAGGTATAAAAAATAGTTTATCACTATTAAATCCAGATAAGTTTAACAACTGGGTAGAAAATAAAGATAAATTTTTCCAAGATATATTAAATTTACCTGATAACAAAAAGAACGATTATAAATCTATACGTAGAGCGCATGTAAATAGTTATGGTGATTTATACAGTAAAGAAGAGCATGATGGAATATCTAGACAGTTTAGCAAACTATTAGTTCCCGTAACAAAAGCAGATGTTAAAGTTTTAAAAAATAAAAAATCTTTATTTGAATATTTAGAAGATATTGCGTTTGCAGCCGACGTTAACCAAACTATAGTTCAATTTACAGGTGCTTCTATAGTGAACGAAGAAGGTATAACTATACCTTATAAAATTTCTGAAATGACTAGAAATTTAGATATGGTATTAGAAGGAAGGCAATTTGTAAATGAAGTTTTTGCACCGGCTTTAATTAGTAAGTATGGTAAAGACAAAGCTTTAAATATGCTTGTTGCTTATGCTAAGTCTACTTTTAGTCAAGGTCAAGGTAAATTTGGAGCTTTTAAATATGTTAATGGTCAGGTTGTATCTTCTAATGAATCAAGCAATAGAACATCTTTATTTGGTAAAGCAGATGTAGATATATTACAAAATATAATACAAACAAATTTTACCAACGTAGTAAGTATAGCTAACAATACTATTGTATTTAATGACGGCACAAAAAGTAGAAAAGTAGATATAAATACCAGCGCTGATGTTAAACAAGGTAAACGTAAAGATTCTGTAAACCATTTAAAAGGTCTTACTAAGAAACAAATAACTAAAGACAAAGCTGATGCAAAGCTAGCAAGAGAATTCACTGAAGCTATAGTTGATGCTCTTCCTGCTAAAGGTGAAAACAATAATTTAACAGCCTTAATATTAGCTACCTTAAATGCTAGTTCAAATAGCGCGTTAAGATTAGCTGCTCCTGTTTGGGGTAGATCAACAGTTATGCCTTATGCTAATTTAAAAAGAACTATAATAAAAGATGGTAAACCTGTACAAGCTGCTAATTATAGATATGAGCATGCTGTTCCTGCAAGAGTAGTATTGTGGTATCTTTATGATTCTAAAATTAATAAAAATAAAGATATAAATTTAGATTTATTATTTGAAGACTACAGGGTAACAATTATCCCTATTAAAGAAGTAGACGATGTTTTAAGAGATGCAGGTTTTAGTTCTATTATGTTAGCTAATTATGTACCGGGAGATCAAACTTGGTGGAAGAGATATTTTAATAGATTTACTAAAGGTAAAATACCTTATGCTTTAGAGTCTTACGAAACAGGTGACATAATTGGTGAAGATTTTCAGGAGTATTTTGAAAACAAAATGCCGGTTGTGTTTAAGTCTAATTCTCAAAAAGTAGTGGCTCAAGATAGAAACACAGATATAGCTATGCGTAATGCTAGAAGTTCTGTTAAATATTCTAATAGTATTAAAAAGATTAGAGTATTTGATTTTGATGATACATTGGCAAAAAGTAATTCTCAAGTTTTATATACTATGCCAGATGGAACTCGAGGAAGCCTAAACGCTACAGAGTTTGCTAAACAAGCCGCTAAACTAGAACGCAAAGGAGTTGTTTGGAATTTTGAACAATTTAATCAAGTTGTTGATGGAAAAAAAGGACCTTTGTTTAATGTTGCTAAAACTATTCAAGACAAAAGAGGATCAGAAGATATATTTGTTTTAACAGCAAGACCACAAGAGGCTGCACTACCTATACAAGAATTTTTAGCATCAATGGGGTTAAACATACCTATTGAAAACATAACTGGTTTAGAAGATGGTAGAGCGCAAGCTAAAGCAGATTGGATTATAAATAAATTTGCTGAAGGTTATAATGATTTTTATTTTACAGATGACGCTATAAAAAATGTAAAAGCAGTTAAAAATGCTTTAGATGTTTTAGATGTGAAATCAAAAGTACAAATTGCTAGAGTAAAATTTTCAAAAAGTGTTAGTCAAGATTTCAACGAAATGATTGAAAGAAATAAAGGTATTAAAGCTGACGCAAGATATTCAGAGGTTGTTGCTCAAAGAAAAGGAAGAAATAAAAAAAGATGGAACTTTTTTATACCTCCTTCTGCTGATGATTTTAGAGGTCTTACAATGTATATGTTTTCTGGTAAAGGAAAGCAGGGTGAAAAAGATATGCAGTGGTGGAATAAAACAGTTATACTTCCTTATACTAGAGGTGTAGCCGCTATAGAAAGAGCTAAACAACAAGTGTCAAACGATTATAGAGCTTTAAATGCTGGTTTTCCTAAAATAAGAAAAAAATTAAGAAAAAAAATATCAGGCGAAGAATTTACAAATGATGAGGCTGTAAGGGTTTATTTGTGGGATTTAGCTGGTTACAAAATACCAGGAATATCTAAAAGAGATCAAGCTAAATTATCTAAAATTGTTAGAGAAGATTCTGATTTATTAGCTTTTGCTAACGGAACTTTAGCTATAACAAAACAAGAGCTATATGTTGAGCCGTCTGAAAATTGGAGTGCTAGCACTATTTTATCTGATTTAAATTCTTTAACAAACAATGTTAATAGAAAAGAATATTTAAATGAATTTATTGAAAATTCAGATTTAATATTTTCAAAAGATAATTTAAACAAAATAGAAGCCATTTATGGAAGTAGAGTTAAAGAAGCTTTAATTAATATAATCCATAGAATGAAAACTGGTAGAAACAGTACGGTAGGAGACAATAGAATAGTAAACAGATGGAATCAGTGGGTCAATAACTCTGTTGGAGCTATTATGTTTTTAAACAGAAGATCTGCATTATTACAGTTAATATCAAATATTAACTTTATAAATTGGTCAGATAATAATCCTGTTATGGCTGCGGCAGCGTTTGCTAATCAACCACAATACTGGAAAGATGTAGTAAAATTATTTAATTCAGACAAATTAAAACAAAGAAGATCTGGGTTAAAAGGTGACATAAACGAAGCTGAGATTGCAGCTGCGGTTAAAGGTGCAAAAGACAAGATGACGGCTTTTATAAGTGTATTATTAAAATATGGTTTTACTTTTACACAAGTTGCGGATAGTGTTGCTATAGCAACTGGTGGAGCAAGTCTTTATAGAAACAGAATAAATACATACGTTAAACAAGGTATGTCTACGGCAGATGCTGAATCAAAAGCTTTTGAAGACTTTAGTTTAATATCGGACGAATCACAACAGTCTGCAGATCCGATGATGATTTCAGGCCAACAAGCTGGTACATTAGGTAGAATAATTTTAGCTTTTCAAAATACACCCATGCAGTATACTAGGTTAATGAAAAAATCTGCTTTAGATTTATTAGCAGGAAGAGGAGATGCAAAAACCCATATGAGTAAAATAATATATTATGGCGCTATACAAAACTTTATATTTTCAGCCATGTCTAATGCTTTATTTGCTTTAGTTCCTGGTTTTGAAGATGAAGATGAAAACCTTACTGATAAAGAGCAATTAGAAAAATACGGTAAAGTAATAAACAGTAAACAGCAAAGAATATTAAACAACATGATGGATAGTATTTTAAGAGGATCTGGTTTAGCTGGTGCTGTTGTTTCTACTTTTAAAAATGCTGTATTAAGGTATCAGCGAGAAGAAGAAAAAGGGTTTACAGCCGATCATACTTACACCTTAATAGAGCTTGCAAATATTTCTCCACCTATAGGCTCTAAGTTAAGAAAAGTTTATAGTGGAATACAAACTAAAAAATTTGAAAAAGATGCTATTGCTGAAAGAGGGTTTGATGTAACTATAGATGGTAAATTTAATTTAAGCCCATCATACCAAGTGGCTGGAGATGTTATATCTGGATTTACTAATCTTCCTCTAGATAGATTAGTTGCTGAGGTAAATGCTATAACAGAAGCTTTAGACGCAAGGAACACTATATGGCAAAGAATTGCTTTAGGTTTAGGTTATAGATCGTGGGATGTAAACGCAAAAAATGAAGAACACGATTTATTAAAAGAAGAAGGTAAGGCTAGAAGAAAAGAAGAAGGTAAAATAAAAGCTAAAGCTACTAGAGAAAGAAAGAAAAAAGAAAAATATGAGGCATATTTAAAAACATTATCTGCTGAAGAATATAAAAAAGAAATTGAACAACAAAAAGAAATTGACAAAATGTTTGAAAACATAAATCTTGACAAGATGGAAATTGATTTTGATAAAATGTTTGAAAGTATAAATTTTTAAAAAGTTAAACGGTAAATTATGGAAAATATTAGTAATAATATTACATATGCAGAAGCGATACATTCTAGTACTGCTAAAAGAAAAAGAATAGACAACACACCTAGTCCAAATCAAATAGATGCTATGAAGTTATTAGCAGAAAAAATATTTCAACCGTTAAGAGCTTGGGTAGGTGGACCAATTAAAGTTAACTCGTTTTTTCGTAGTGCCGCTCTTAATAATGAGATAGGTGGGGCATCGTCTAGCCAACACTGTAAAGGTCAAGCTATAGATATTGACGATGTATATGGTGGTAAATCAAATGCAGAAATGTTTAACTGGATTAAAGAAAATTTAGATTTTGATCAAATGATATGGGAGTTTGGTACAGATACTCAACCAAATTGGTTACACATATCTTATGTATCTAAAGAAGATAATAGAAACAAATGTTTAAAAGCGTATAAAGAGTATAACACAACTAAATATAAAGTAATATGAAAAGTTTTAAAGGAGCAGCGCACTGCTGGAGTGATGTTATGCACAACCCTACATGGGATGAAATGAGAAAAAGATCTGAACCTGTATCAGGCAAAGGCGGTGGCAATGATCCTGCTTTAGCTAATGCACAAAAAATGAGGGGAGCTGCTAAGAAAAAAACAACTTGTTGGACAGGTTATAGTAATATAGTAAATGGTAAACCTACCTTTAAAAAGAAAGGTGATAAAATGGTTCCTGACTGTAAACCAACTGGATCAAAAAAATAAATTATGTCTTATAAAGTAAAAGGTCCAGCTATAAAAGAAAAAGCATACGAAAAGCAGAACCGCGCAATGCGAGCTAAGCATAAAAAAGAAACGGGTAAAACTTTAGGTTCTAGACAAACGTCTGGTACTGGTAAGCGTAGAGTTTCTTTTGCTTGTAGATTTGCTGGAATGGCTGGCGCTATGAAAGACGCAAAAGGTGAACCAACTAAAAAAGCTATGGCTTTAAAAAAGTGGGGATTTGGTAGTGTAGCTGCTGCAAAAAACTTTTGTAATAAAAATAAAGAAAAATAAAAAAAAATGAAATTATGGAAAATTGCCCTATTTGTAATGGTAACGCTGGCTGTTGCTAGTTGTGGACCTTATGTAAAAAAACCTGTTGCTAGTCATATTGTGGCTGTGACAACAGAGGGAGATACTATTTTAGTCGCTATTGATAAAATACGACCTAATATGTATCGTAGCTATTACCCTGTATATAGCACTTATAATTATTATAGACCTCATTACTATGGTCAACAAGAGTATCGATTTAGATACCCTGATAATAGAGGTTCTAGTGGAAGTAGCGGAAGTAACAATAACAACAACAACAATAATAACGTTAAACCTAGACCTGTCGTTGAGTCTAAAGACATATCAAGATTAGATGTGAATGCGGCTAAGGTCAAAATGAAAAATTAAATGGCTCAAAAAATTTCAGAAAACACAGAGTTACAATTAGACTTAAAAACAATTGGGATAATAATTGGAGGAGCTGTTACTCTAGCTGCTATGTATTTTACCTTGCAAAAAGATATAGACTTAGCAAAGGAACTACCTAAAGCAGAGGTTAGTAGAACAGAGTACGATCTTAAAGACGAACTTATTCGTACAACTATTATGGACATTGATGATAAGGTTAAAGATAATAGTGAAAAGCTAGATAAAATAGACGATAAGCTATTTATAATAATAAATAAAGATTAAAATGAAAAAACTTTTAATACTATTCGTCATGCTATGCGGATTGTTTTCTAGTGCACAATATACGGTAATACATGTTAACTCCTCGTGGAACACAAGACACAACGTAGATCTTAACGGTCTTAAACACGCTAAGATTAAGTATATTTTTTTAGAAGATCAAGCTCCTTCATTTAAGCAACAAATAAAATCTGTACCAACTATTTTAGTTTTAGATAAAAACGGAAGAACTAAAGGTCAATGGAAAGGTGGAATAGCTTTAAAATTAGATATAACAAAAGAAGATGTTCAAGAGCATATTAATAAATTAATAGCTTTAGAAAATAAAAAGGAACAATAAAAACTAGGCGTACCATACCTAAAGTTCCTGTAACCAAGAAGGGGATCTCATTTGAGGTCCCCTTCTTTTATTTCATTATCCGTCACAGCTAAGACAGCCCTCGTCCATTGCTTGTTCAGCAATATCTCCACGTAACACTGACTCAGTTCGAGTATAATATAAGGTTTTAATACCTTTCTTCCAAGCTTCAAAATGTACTTTATTAATCCACTTAGGTGTGGCAACACTAGGAAAAGCTAAGTTTAAACTTACACTTTGATCTATATACTGTTGTCTAATACCAGCTTGGTTAATTAATTCTAATTGATTAATTTCTTTGAAAGTTTTGAATATTTCTTTGACTGGTATGTCGTGAGGACCGTATGTAATTTTGTCTAATGCTTTTAATCCCTGTATTGACCCTCCGTCTTTTAGTATTTGATTCCATGTTTTTTCAATATCTATTTTATGCTTGCGTAATATTTTTTTTAATGTTGGATTTTTTCTTATAAAAGTACCTTTAGCACTTTGCTCCGTGAATACGTTTGCTGCCCATGGTTCTATTCCTGGCGATACGTTTCCACTAAGCTTACTGTTAGATACAGTGGGAGCGATAGCGCGAAGATGGGTATTGCGAAAACCAGTACCGACACACCAAAGAGGTTCTCCAAAAGCTTCAGCCAAAGACATAGAAGCTCGTTCAGACTCAATTTTAATTTGTGAGAAAATTTTTCTTGTTTCATATTGTGATAATAAACCTTCAAATGGTAGACCCTTTTCTTGTAGATACGTGTGCCAACCTAAAACGCCTAATCCTAAAGCTCTACCTTTTTCAGCAGATCTTACAGAATTATGAAACCCAACTTTACCTTTGGATCTTTGTATAAACTCTTCTAAAACACCATCTAAAAACCATATACTATCGTATATAACATTTGTATGTTTCCATTCATCATACTTAGCTAGATTTAAACTAGATAAGCAACATATAAAGCTATGAGATTCATCAGTATGTAATGTTATCTCAGAACATATGTTTGTCATATGTACTTTTAAACCATGCTTTTTGTATGCTGTTGGATTACTCTTGTTTGTATTTCCCTTAAATAATATATAAGGTTCTCCAGTTGCTTTACGCTTTTGTAAAAGCTTTCCCCATAGTTTTCTAGCTTTAACATCTCCTGTTTCAACTCTTCGCATGAACTTATCACCGACCACAGCACACTGGTGGAGGTTGAGCGACTGACGATTAACGTCTCCTTTAGGTTCACGTATTTCGAGCCACTCTTCAAAATCGGGGTGTTCAATATTGATGTTAACTGATGCAGCTCCTCGTCGGACAGATCCTTGATTAGTGGCAAGTATTGTTGAATCGTATATCTTACAAAAAGGCACAACGCCGTCAGATGTTCCATTTCCTTTTATTTTATCGCCAGCGGGTCTGATTTGATTTATACCGATACCAACTCCACCGCCGTGCTTTGCGAGTAGCATCATCTCTAAGTTTTTAGTTCCTATGTCGTGTATACTATCAGCAACATCTATACCAAAACAACTGATCGGTAAACCTCTGTCTGTACCTGTATTAGACAACACAGGAGATGCAAGACATAACCAACCTGACCAAATGTATTCAAAGAATTTTTCAGCCATATCAGGACGTTCTAAACGTCTTGCTACAGTGTTACAAACTCTATGGTAAGCATCTTTAGGTGATTCATCTTTTAAAAGATAACCACCACCTATAGTTTTTTTATACACATCAGTGTCACCCCAACTAGGGTAATCAACACCTTTTTTCCATTCGTTATTCCACATCAGTTTCAAACTTTTTTTCTGGTTGGGCTCTTTTTTCTACATCTTGTAATTCTTCAACTAGCTTTTTCCAGGTATCTTCACCTATATGTAATTGAAAAGCTGTTAAAGTACCTTTAGACATTATATCTACTTGTTGTAGTTTTTGTATTAAACCATTAACTACGTTAGTTAATTGTTCAATTTTTTTTTGCATTAATATTAATTTATTTTCTTTCATATTATTTAATTTTATTATTACCAAACATCTTCAAAGTCTTCGCCTTCATTTGCTTTACTATAGTCAGTCGGCCTAATAGCGAAAAAATCAGTGTGAGTGTGACCCCCAGTAAGATGGTCGAACCAAGCCATTTTGTCAATTGACTTTTGGTCATATTCAAATTTAAATTTTCCTTTTGCTTTGTAGCCCAATTCTT
>Ga0209535_1000235_pt1 | contig 37643 bp, 46 predicted proteins | sample LinPmetageLP28_FD_184041 | JGI IMG/M metagenome (GOLD analysis project Ga0209535, IMG submission 184041) | Marine viral communities from the Pacific Ocean - LP-28 (SPAdes) (version 2) | ecosystem: Environmental > Aquatic > Marine > Oceanic | place: Pacific Ocean | collected 2009-08-22
ACAATACAAAGCCAATTAGGTTTGGTGGGTGGGAACACACTATAAAAGATGTTCAAGAAAAAATAAATAATCATTTTGAAATGGAGGGTAAGTAGATGAGCATTAAAGAACTAATCAAAGAACTAAAAAAGTTTGATGAGAATACAAAGGTTTCAATTACTGTTCCATATTCTAATGAAGAATACACAGATAAAGATTATAACTGTGAAGATTTTTGGATTTATAGTTGGGGTGGAAAATGGATTGAATTAACTACAACAAAAGAACTACAACAAGGAGGATAAGTAGATGATAATTGAAAATGAATTTACAAGAGCAGAAAGAAAACAAAAAAAAGCAGAAGCTTTAGCTTTTGAAAACGCTTACAACAATATTATTGAGAACAAAAAACTATCTAGGTTTGAAAAACAATATGAGATAAGATTTCTTTTAGGACTTAATCATAGTTTTGAAGATGAAATTATGGAATTAATAAATGAATGGAGGATAAATGATGAAACTTAAAGTAATAGAAACAGTAGAAACTGTATGGGAACTACCTGATAATTATTTTGATGAGTATGATTATGATGAAGAAGATTGTGATGATAATGAGATAGCAGAACATTACAAGTCTGGTAAAAGATTGCAATGGGAAATTACAGACACTGAAATATCTTATGATACGAGATGTTGGGAGGAACTGTAGAATGAAAAGACATACCGACTTTTACGAATACAAAACTATATCTTTTCACTTCTTTAAAAAGGTTGCGAACAAGAACGAGTTTAAAAAAGAGTGGGTGTCTGTTAGATGTCAAGAAGATATTATGAAACAACAGCCACAGAATGTAGAGATAAGGAGGTTGAAAAAAAATGTTTGACAATATGACATTATGGATATTATTATATTTAATTGTAGGATTTACTACAGCTTATTACTTACACAGGAGGGATTGAGAATGAATTGTGAATTATGTAAAGGTGTTGGGTGGATAGATACATTCAACACAGAAGATAGGGTACAGGAAATACAGAAATGTGATGACTGTAATATATTTAAAGATGATGTACAAGCAAGACAGGAGGTACAAGAATGAGCAACATAACAACAGAAACATATGCTGAGAAGCTATATGAAGAACTATACGATAAGCATTATAGAGAAGTAGGTAAGACTACAGATGATGTTGATTATATAGAAAGGGAAGCTGAACGATTAGCTTTAATAGATTTAGATAACTTTGAAATGGAGGGATAAAGATGAGTAGAACATACAACGATTATTATTTTGAAAAAGAAGATGTACTTCACACACTTGAAAAACTTGAAATGAGTGTAAGGTTTTTAAACGTATGGGTGAATGAGCCAATGGGTTTAGAGAATGCCAAGTATGTACTAGAGAAGAACGCCAATAGAAAGTTTGATTGGTTTGATAGAAACATGGTAAAGGAATTATTAGAGGAGGTAGATGATGAGTGATTGGCTAGACGGAACTAAACCTAAAATTATAGAGTGTATCTATGAAGCACCTATTACTTTTGACTTAGAAGAACTAGGTATTGATTGGGACAATGTCAAAGACTACTACATAAAGTATGGTACTTTGTATGTTGAGTTCAAAGATGGTACAACAAGTTGGTATGATGGAGACGAAGGAGAGACAGATTATAAATGGGCAAGATATGAAAATGTACTTGATGAGGACTGGAATAAAGTGGAGGGATTGAACTGATGAAAGTTAAGATATCTAAAGTTGCTAAACACAATGGACAACCTACAGCTTTTACTGTTAAGGTTAGAGGTAGGAAATATCCAAGAGGATTTAGAGAGTGGTATTTTCCACACGATAACAAACCAGAGACAGCTATTGAAATGGCTATCTTAGATTACAAACGAGGACTATTACAATGAACAGAACTTTATACAAAAAACTAGAGGACATATGTGCAAGAGAATACATCATAAATAAATTATCGGCTAATAAGTTTAGAACATTTGTCGACTTTCTTTATGATGACATAAGAACGTGGGACAAACCAATGAACGTATCAGAAGTAGATATAATACATAGGATAGAAGAGCATATGAGCTACATGGTGAGCAGTTATCTTAACAAGTCATACGAGGGTATTAGTGTTGACTAACAAGCCCTTATAAAGGCTTAGAAATAAATTGTATTTTTTTAATAAAATTACTTGACAAACTTTTAAGGAGGTATAAAATGCTTAACAAGTTAAAAAGAAAAAAAGAAAATAATAATAAAATGAATAATAAAAATATATATAATAATATACCTAAACATTTAAAACATTTATCAGTTGAAAAATTGAAGGGATTGTTTTATCTTTTTAGAAATAGAGTATAGTTATGGCTGTAAAATCAAAAGCATTTAAACAGACTCATACTTCAGCTACTGGTGTTAGAGGTAAGAGAACAAGTCAAGGTAGAAGGAATGTTGGCTACTCTACTATGAATAAAAATATTAAAGCTAACCATAAGAAATATAGAGGGCAAGGAAAATGATAGGCGAAGTAATAGGACTCATGTTTGTAATAGGGTTTATGTTATTCTGTTTAGTGGGTGTAGCTTTAATAGTTATGGATGATGAGAGGAAAGGTAAATGATAATTACAAAAGATACTGAACTAACTCCAATGACTAAGGAAGAGTTTAGAGCATGGGAAGAATATGTTATTAAATATAATCACGATAATTCTACAGACCAAATAGCTTACGAAGTCGTGTGGAACAAAGATGAATATAAAGTTAAATTATTAGATTTAAGAGTTGACAAAGAGGGACAGGAATAATATAATTACTCCTAATGTATAGGTATGTCTAAAGGTGTAGCCCTCAACTAACCTTCCTGAACCTAAAGACATACGAGCAATCGTGCTAGTTTCTGGTCTAGTGCCACTAAAACCAGACTAAGTTTTAAAAGTTTTACAAGGTGTTCGCGTTACTGTAAAATCTTTAGAGGTGTTTGCTCCATTAGACACTTATTAAAGTTGTAAATGAAATGGGATAAGAACTGAACCGATTACCTTCCCTTGTGAATACAGTCTGATTTTCCCACATTGCGTGGTGGTTTGCACAGACTCTAAACAACAAAGCCACAATTTGCGAGTGTTGACAGGCACTTTAAAAACCTATAGTTATGTTGCTGTTGGAGGAGTCGGTAGTTACTTCGGAACTGAGAAACTACCCTTTTAATTTTAAAGCTGGAGGGCTATATGATATTTAAATTCAACCAAATCGAATGGGCTTGGCAAGATGATTGTCAAGAGAAACAATACTGGGATACTTGGATTCCTAAGAAATCAGATTTAAAAATAGTTACTAAGTTACCTAGGGCAGAGATGCAAGAGGTAAAGGATGAGCTATGGGAAGACTTGCAAAGTGCTATACAATTTACACGAGATAGAAACAATGCAAGAAGAAGACAGAAAAGACTTGCACAAAAAGAAAAAGTATGATAGACTCCAAACACTTAATACTAAAAACTAAACCTATAGGAGGTACAATATATGTATGAGTATGTAGAAGGAAAAGCTATGTGGGCTAATGTCAGCACACCAAACACTAAGTTTGAACCACATAAGTACGGAATAGTTGTGTTGACTGATGAAGATACTGCTACTAGATTAGAAAGTGCAGGGTTATCAAGAGTAAGAACCAGAGATGGTCAAGCTAAGTATGATGAACCTGCTTTCTCATTTAGTAGAAAAGTAGAACGACATGATGGGACAACCAATCCTGCACCTAAATTAGTTGACGAAGATGGCAACGCTTTAGATGTTAGTCTTGGTAATGGTTCTGAAGTCACTGTGAAAATTAAACCTTACACAGGAAAGTATGGTACGTTTGCAGAGTTAATAGCTGTGAAGGTCACTAATTTAATTGAATACACTGAACCAAGTTCAGACAACGAGGAATTTTAATATGATTATTACGATTAAGAATGATGATGGCGAAGCAGTCTATGATGTTTCAAAGATTGAAGATGAGCAGAAGAGAGCAGGTGCTAACATATCTATCAGTAAGATAGGTACGTTAAACGTGTTGACTGAAGCTTTGAACTATGCTTCACAAGGTCATCAAAATAATCTTGAAGCTGTGCTAAAGGAAAGCCCTGAAGCAGTAGTTGAACAAGAAGAAACTGAAGAAGCTTCAAGCGAAGATGAGTCTTTAAACGAAGTATCATAATTCATAGTGAGGGCTAACATGGATAAAACTTGGGATAAGTTGCATCAACCTTGTCCACTTTGCGGAAGCAGTGATGCTGTAGGAATCAATGAAGATGACTCAGCAAAATGTTTTAGCTGTGGAGAGTTTATGCCTAGCTATACTAAAGCATGTGGAGGAAAGGATATGCAAACAACAACAACACCAGTTAAACAACCAGATACAGTAGGAGAAGGAAAGTTTTCAGCCCTTACGGACAGGAAGATTTCCATGAACACTGCTCAGAAGTATGGGGTTAAATGTGTACATGACTTACAAGGTAATGTCGTTAAACATTTTTATCCTTACTACAATGGGCATGAGTTGTCAGCTACTAAGGTTAGAAACTGTAAGGACAAAGACTTCTTTGTATCTGGTAGTTATAATGATACAGGTTTGTTTGGTCAACAACTTTTCAAAGGCGGTAAATATGTCACCGTCACTGAAGGGGAGTGTGATGCTATGGCTACTTATGAACTGCTTGGTTCTAAGTGGGCTGTAGTATCTATTAAGCGTGGAGCAAATGGTGCAGTCAGAGATATCAAGGAAAGCTTAGAGTTCTTTGATGACTTTGAAAATGTTATCATTGCTTTTGATAAAGATAAGGCAGGACAAGAAGCTAGTATAAAAGTTGCTAGACTTTTCAAACCGGGAAAAGCTCGTATCGTGACTTTACCTAACGGTTGGAAAGACCCTAACGATATGCTAAGAAATAACAAGCATAAAGAGTTTGTTGAAGCTTGGTGGGCTAGTAAAGTTTATACACCTTCTGGTGTTATAAATGTTTCTGAACAACGTGAGAAGTTTCACAATCGTGAGAAGAAACAAAGCGTACCTTACCCTTATGAAGGACTGAACAAGAAATTGTATGGTCTTAGAGCAGGAGAACTGGTCACACTTACAGGTGGTACTGGTCTTGGTAAGTCAAGTGTGACAAGAGAACTTGAACATCATCTTATTAAGAACACTACAGATAACGTAGGTATCATAGCACTAGAAGAAGATTGGAGAAGAACCATTGATGGTATCTTATCTATTGAAGCTAATGCTAGACTATACGTTGACCAAGAACGTGAGAAGTTTTCTAAAGAAGAACTAGATAAGATGTTTGATATTCTCTATGATGGACAGAACAAGAATAGAGTATGGGTTCATTCACACTTTGGTACGAATGACATTGATGATATCTTTACTAAGCTTCGCTTTATGATTATAGGATGTGATTGCAAGTGGGTGGTCGTTGACCATTTACATATGTTAGTCAGTGCTGTACATGAAGGAGATGAAAGACGAGCTATTGATTCTATTATGACTAGACTTAGAAGTTTGGTAGAAGAGACAGGTGCAGGAATCATTTTGGTTTCACACTTACGTAGAGTTGATGGTAATAAAGGACATGAGAATGGTATAGAGGTTTCTCTATCTCATCTTAGAGGTTCTAATAGTATTGGACAACTTAGTGATTGTGTTATAGCACTAGAAAGAAATCAACAATCAGATGACCCTGAAGAAGCTAGGACTACAAGACTTCGTATACTTAAATCAAGGTATACTGGAGATGTAGGTATGGCATGTAGAGTTGTATATGATGGAGAAACTGGTAGACTATCTGAACTAACAGATGAGGACATAACCTTTGACAATAGTTTAGATGAGGCATTTTAATGGACTTAGTATTTGACATAGAAACAGATGACTTGAAAGCAACTTTGGTACACTGTATTGTTGCACAAGACATGGACACTGGAGAGATATATAAATATCCACCAGATAAATTGTCTGAAGGATATGAACTGTTGACTAAGGCAGATACTTTAATAGGACATAACATCATCGGATTTGATATACCTATGGTAGAGAAGTTCGGTGGTGTAGACTTGTCAAAGATACCAGTGATTGATACTCTTGTACTATCAAGACTATTTAATCCTAATAGAGAAGGTGGTCATAGCCTTGAGAAATGGGGATATAAATTAGGCTATCATAAGATAGAGTTCTCAGACTATCTTAATTATTCTAAAGAGATGATGGACTATTGTGTTAGAGATGTACAACTCAACGCTGTAGTATTAAAGAAACTAAGAGAGGAGAGTAAAGGATTCTCTAAACAATGTATATCTTTAGAACAAGGTGTAGCTAGGATAATGAAACAGCAAGAGGTAAATGGTTTTAAGTTTGATTTGGAATCAGCTTTGTTATTACTTGCTGAACTTAGAGAAAAGAAACAATCCATTGAAGATGAAGTACATAATACATTTAAACCTAAATGGGTAGATGATAAGTTAGTTAATCCTTATATTAAAAAAGATGGAGACTTATCAAAGCGTGGGCTTACAGATGATGAGTATCAAAGATGTTTAGATACAAATAACTTTGAACCTTTTATGAGACAAACACTACAAGACTTTAATCTTGGTAGTCGTAAACAGATAGGAGAATATCTTATTGACTTTGGTTGGAAGCCTGAAAGGTTTACACCAACAGGTCAACCTATAGTAGATGAGAAAACTCTATCAGCAATCACACACATACACGAAGCTAAACTTATAGCAGACTTCTTACTACTTCAAAAGCGTATAGCTCAAGTTGACTCTTGGGTTGAAGGAGTACAAGATGATGGTAGAGTACATGGCTTTGTAATACCTAACGGTGCTATCACAGGAAGAATGACACATAGGAATCCTAACATGGCACAAGTACCGGCAGTCTATAGTCCTTATGGTAAAGAATGTAGAGCATGTTGGACTGTTGAAGAAGGTAATGTTTTAATCGGAGTTGATGCTTCTGGTCTTGAGATTAGAATGTTAGCTCACTACATGAATGACGAGGAGTACACAAATGAAATTCTCAATGGAGACATACACACCGCTAATCAAAAACTTGCAAACCTTGAATCTAGAGATAAAGCAAAGACATTCATCTATGCACTTATGTACGGAGCAGGAGATGAAAAACTTGGTAGCGTGGTCGGAGGAGGTACAGCAGATGGTAAGAGAGCTAGACAATATTTCTTTGATAATAAGCCTACATTTAAGTCTCTTAGAGACAGGGTACAAAGAGCTTCAGCAAAAAATTACCTCAAAGGATTAGATGGTAGGAAGCTGTATGTTCGTAATCAACATTCAGCATTGAACACTTTACTACAAGGTGCAGGTGCTATTGTAATGAAACAAGCATTGGTTATGTTAGATGATGTGTTAAGATTAAACACAATGGATTATAAATTCGTAGCTAACATACATGATGAGTGGCAGATAGAAGTACCAAAAGATAAAGCTGATTTTATAGGGAACTTTGCAGTACATAGTATTGTAAAAGCAGGAACACATTTTAATCTTCGTTGTCCTTTAGATGGCGAATACAAGATAGGAGATAACTGGAGTGAAACCCACTAAAGAAGATAGAAAGAAATTTGATATTGACTTAGAGTATGGAGAGATAAGAGAAGATAAAATTAAAGACATGCTAACTGGAAAAAAGATAGAGGTTAAATCAGAGAAAGGCATGTGGATGAAGACAGGAAATATATGTATAGAGTATGAGTCTTGGAATAAACCATCAGGAATAAGAGCAACGGAATCAGACTATTGGTTTCATAATTTATGTGTAGGAGACAATGAGTTTTGTACTCTTGTATTTAAAACAGATGTACTTAGAACTATTGTTGATGACCTTGATAGTTTTAAAACTGTATGTGGTGGAGACCATAACGCTAGTAAAATGTTCTTAGTTAATCTTCAGAAATTATTCTCATCAGATGTTATTAAAGCATTTAAGGAAACTGAAGATGAAAAAAAATAAAAAAACACTTGACACATTGGTAGAAGATATATATAATGAATTGTCGGCATTAGGAAAAGGCGAACATCTTAACATAGATGAAGACACAATAGAGCAGTTTGGAGAGTCTATGAAACAGATTCTATACGACTGGTCTCATCCTAGTCCACGAGGTAAACCTGCCTTACGTATGTCTAACATAGGCAAACAACCTAGACAGTTATGGTATGAGATGAACTCTGATTCTGATAATACAGAAGTCATATCGCCACCTACATTTATTAAGTTCTTATACGGACACTTACTTGAAGAGATAGTTTTATTTCTTGTTAAGTTATCTGGACATGAAGTGACGAGTGAACAAAAAGAAATAAAAGTTTCTGGTATTAAAGGACATATGGATTGTGTTATTGATGGAGAAGTTGTTGATGTAAAGACTGCTTCAAGTTATGCCTTTAAGAAATTTAAAGATGGTACTCTAGCAGAGGATGACCCATTCGGATACATGGCTCAACTTGCAGGATACGAATCAGCAGAAGGAACTACTCATGGTGGTTTCCTTGCTCTTAATAAAGAGTCAGGAGAGTTAGCTATGTTTAAGCCTGATAACTTTGATAAACCTAATATCAAAAAGAAAATAACTGATATTAAAAAGGCTGTTAAGTTAGCAACACCTCCGGATAAATGTTATGATGATGTACCAGATGGTAAGTCTGGTAATATGAAACTTGCAAAGGGTTGTACTTGGTGTAGGTTTAAACATGATTGTCATAAAGATGCTAACGATGGACAAGGTTTAAGAGTGTTTAAATATTCAACAGGTTATAGATACCTAACTCAAGTACCTAAAGTTCCTAATGTTATAGAGGTAAAGAATACATGAGTGGTAAGAAATCAAAATTATTAAGACGTAAAGCTGAAGGATTACTTATTGATTGGATAAGGACTATGGTTCCTGAAGGAGAAGATACTAAAAAGATTAACAAGAAAAACTTACATGAGTTTCTACCAGAGCAAACACATATTTTTGCTAATAATAAATTTATGTTAAGTGCTTATAGTCTTAGATGGTTTTATAAAAAAGTAAAACAAAATCCTAACTTTCATTTAGAAGAGTTAGATGCCTAAAAGAGTACCAAGAAAACCAAGACCAAAGAAGGTTGGTGTACCTAAAGGGTATGACAGTTTATGGGAAGCAATGCTACATGAGACTGTTCTACAAGAATGGAAACATCATTGGGATAATATTAATTATGTTGTTAAACATAAATACGAACCTGATTTTGTAAAAGTTATAGATGGTAAAACAATTTTACTAGAAGCTAAAGGTAGGTTTTGGGACTATGCAGAGTATAGTAAGTACATACATATACGAGAAGCTATACCTAATGACTATGAGTTAGTATTTTTATTTCAGAAACCTTTCTCTCCAATGCCGGGTGCAAAGGTAAGAAAAAATAAAACAAAAAGAACTCATGCTGAATGGGCAGAGACAAATAACTTTAGATGGTATAGTGAAGATACACTACCGGATGATTGGAGAAATGATGAACTATAAGTTTAACGAAGATAAAATATTAAATGAACTAAAAGCTTACGTAGGTAATACGTATGACCAACACTATGCTAATGGTAAGTATCAAGCAACAGATATGATAATTGATTCTGGATATGGAGAAGGCTTCTGTCTTGGAAACATTATGAAGTATGCTATGAGGTTTGGAAAAAAGAACGGTAAAAACAATTTAGACTTATATAAAATCATACACTATGCTATAATAGCAATATACGTAAACAATAAGGAACAAGATAATGGTTGAAGATAAGATAGGAAAGAAACCTTACCTAGGTATAGAGATAGATTATGATAGAGAAAAAACATTTGATAAGTTTAGTTTAGATACACTCAGAGATAGATATCTTTGGGAAGGAGAAACACATGCCCAAGAAGCATTCGCAAGAGCCTCAGTATTCGGAGCAACTTTTAAAGGCGAGACAGATTTTGAATTGGCTCAGAGACTTTATGAGTACAGTTCCCATAGGTGGTTCATGTTTAGCACTCCTATACTTAGCAACGGAGGAACAACTCGTGGGCTTCCTATCAGTTGTTTTCTTAATTATGTTCCTGACAGTAGGAATGGTTTATCAGCTCATTATGATGAGAACATATGGTTGGCGAGTTCGGGTGGCGGTATCGGTGGATATTGGGGAGACATTAGAAGTAACGGTATATCTACTACTCATGGCAGTCGTTCTACTGGTTCAATTCCTTTCATGCACGTAGTTGATTCTCAGATGTTAGCTTTCAATCAAGGCACTACAAGACGTGGTTCTTATGCGGCTTATATGGATATAAGTCATCCGGAGATTGAAGAGTTTATAAACATGCGAAAAGAATCAGGTGGAGATATAAACAGAAAGAATCTTAATCTTCATAATGGTGTCAACATTACTAATGCTTTCTTACAAGCTGTAGAAAAAGATGAAGACTGGAGATTGATTGACCCTAAGACTAACGAAGCTGTTAAGACTATTAACGCTAGAGATTTATGGTGGCAGATAATAAATGCCAGAGCAGAAACAGGTGAACCTTACATGGTTAATATTGATACATGTAATGAAGCTTTATCTAAATCACAAAAAGATTTAGGATTAAAGATAAGACAAAGTAATTTATGTTCTGAGATTACTTTACCAACGGATGAAGAGAGAACAGCAGTATGTTGTTTATCATCTGTAAACTTAGAATACTTTGATGAGTGGTCAAAGGACGATAACTTTATACAAGATTTAATAACCATGCTTGATAATATACTTCAACATTATATTGACAATGCAATAGACACAACACAGTTAGGAGAATATAGTGCAAATTTTAAACGCTTTCAAAAATATGTTAAGGAAGGTAAAGAAGGCTTTACCAAGAGTGCCTACTCAGCGTATAGAGAAAGGAGTCTCGGTCTTGGTGCTATGGGTTTCCATGCTTATCTTCAATCTAGGTCACTTCCTTTTGAAGGTATTTACGCAACTGGGTTTAACTATAAGGCATTCACTTATATTAAAGGAAAGGCGAAAGAAGCAACTAGAGAGTTGGCTATTGAAAGGGGCGAGGCTCCTGATATCCATGGCAGTGGTAAGCGGAATGCTAATCTCCTTGCTATTGCTCCTAATGCTAGTAGTGGTATCATTTGTAGTGGGACTTCTCCTAGCATTGAGCCTTACAGGGCTAACTGCTATACTCACAAGACTTTATCCGGCAGTTACCAAGTTAAAAATAAATACTTAGAAAAGATTTTAAAAACTAAAGGATTAAAAGCACAAGAGTTAGAAAACATTTGGAAAGATATATCTGGTAGTGATGGTTCAGTCCAACACATAAATGTTCTTACTGATGATGAGAAAGAAATATTTAAAACAGCTAATGAGATAAATCAAATATGGATTGTTGAACATGCTGCAAAACGACAGGAGTTTGTGTGTCAAGCACAGTCCGTCAACCTGTTCTTTACTTTACCAAAAGCAACTGAACCTCAAGAAGTACATGATGAATACATGCAGTACGTAAATGATGTTCACTGGTATGGTATGAACAAACTTAAATCGCTTTACTATTTTCGTTCTAATGCTGCTCGTACAGTAGAGAATGTAAATGTTAAAGTACCTAGAATAAATTTAGAAGATACAGAATGTATCGCATGTGAGGGATAACCATGAATTGTTGGCATTGTAATACACAATTAATATGGGGCGGAGACCACGACATAGAAGAAGAAGACGAAGATTATATTATGGAGACTAACCTAAGTTGTCCTAAATGTAATTCATTAATAATAGTATATTTACCAAAGGAAGAAAAATTATGAGCTTATTAACAACGAGAGATTACTACAAACCATTTGAATATCCATGGATGTTTGACTACTATGTATTACAGAATCAAATGCATTGGATGCCTGAATCTGTACCATTACATACAGATGTTAAAGATTGGCAGGAACTTTCAGATATAGAAAAGAATTTACTTACACAAATATTTAGATTGTTTACTCAGTCCGATGTAGATGTAGCTTCTGGATATATAGATAAATATATGCCTATCTTTAAAAAGCCTGAAGCAAGAATGATGATGGGTTCTTTTGCAAACATGGAATCAATACATCAACATGCTTATTCTTTATTACTTGATACAGTTGGTATGCCTGAGATAGAGTACAAAGCTTTTGCAGAGTATGAAGAGATGTCAGACAAGCATGATTATGTTGGTAACTTTAAACCTTCTAAAGCTAAGAAAGAAACTATTGCAAAAACTTTAGCAGTCTACTCAGCTTTTACAGAAGGACTACAGTTGTTCAGTAGCTTTGCTATTCTTTTAAACTTTCCAAGGTTCGGTAAGATGAAAGGTATGGGACAGATAGTTACTTACTCTATCCGTGATGAGTCTATGCACGTTGAAGCTATGACTAAATTGTTTAGAGAGTTTATAAAAGAGAACATAGAAATATGGACAGATGATTTTAAAGCAGAGCTATATCAAATATGTAGACATATGGTAGAACTTGAAGATAAGTTTTTAGATTTAGTTTTTGATATGGGAGATATACAAGGACTAACTAAAAAAGATATGTATGCTTACAATAGATACATAGCAGATAGAAGATTATTACAACTTGGTCTTAAAACTAATTATGACCAAAGAGAAAATCCACTTGGTTGGATTGATGAAGTGACAGGTGTAGAACACCAGAACTTCTTTGAAGGTAGGGCTACTACCTATATGAAGGCAGGGTTGAGAGGTAGACAGGACAATATTAAATTTACAAATTTAGAGGAGTCCCATGATTAACAAGGACGAAGCTAACCTAGTTAGTTTCAAAATTATCTTAACAAGAGATAATAAAATAATGACAGAGTTTAGTATGCTTCCGGAGAATATGGTTGATGAAGTATTTCCTATTGATGATAGACCATTGATGAAAACTATTATTAGAAATGGTAAAGCTAAACTAGAAAACCTACATGATTACTTTCAAAGAGAACTTAATGTTCTAAAGTAGGGGTTGACATATAGTTTTAGTTATGTTATAATAATTTTTTAATTAAAAGCTGGAGGGCTATTAACATGACAGAAGAAACTACTTATATGTATATCGTTGACTACTATTGTCCAGATGAAGATAACAGGCTGTTCAAACTAAATAAGAAAAAAGACCTAGAAAGATTTGGTACAAAACTTACCAGAAAAAATTTTTACGAAGATGGAGGATACGGAGATTCTTTTTTATTTAGTGAGTTACATATAAAAGAAAAAGACGCTTGTAATTTCGCAAAGAAACAAAGTAAAAAAACTAAAGATTTAGCTAACGTAAAAGCCTGTTGGTGTAGTAAAAACGAATGGGGCGAATTTGAAATAGATGATATGAATGAAAATTATTTACGTCAGTTTAGTGTAGGAAAAGAAGTATAATACTTATTGAACGGTATAAATAATTATCTCATCTTTCTTACCCTTAACTTTTATAGGGTCTAGATATCTAGTGGGTATATCAGAGTTCATAGCTGTGGTGTACCCAATTACTATATCCTCTCCTACTTCTTTAGTAGAACTCTCTAGCCTTGCAGCTAGATTAACAGCATCACCAATAGCAGAGTAATCAAACCTTGTATCACTTCCCATATTACCGACTACTGCCTCTCCTGTATTTATACCTATACCTATTTCAATACCTAGTTTGGCTTCTGCCATATCTCGGTGGATTTGTAATGCTGCTTGGATGGCTTTGGTCTCATGGTCTTCAAGGTCTATTGGTGCATTAAAGATAGCCATCATTGCATCTCCAATATATTTATCAACCATACCGTCATACTTTTTAACTGCATTAGCTTGTATCGTTAATGCTTTGTTCATAATTTCTGTGACTTCTTCAGGCTGTAATCTTTCTGATAAACTTGTAAAGCCTCTAACGTCTGTAAATAAAAACGTACAACGTCTTCTTTCTCCGCCTAACTTCAGAAGTTCAGGATTATCTTGTAGTTGTTTGACTTGTCTTGGGTCAAGATAATGTTCAAATTGTTTCTTGATTTGTTGTCTAAGTTTGTATTGAGTTCTAAAGTTTAAATAGAATTGTAAGGTAGCAATAAGTGTCATACTTATTAGAGACCATGTAAAGTCTATCAAGATATTATAGCTTACAAAGTGATACTCCATATAGCCCATAAAAGAGAACAAACCTAAGAATGATACAACACCCTTAGTGATACCAAGATACTTTATTACAAGAGCTGTGAGTAAGCCTGAGACTATTAATAATAATAGTTCAACAAACAATCTATAGTCTGGTATTTGTGGTGTGTCCATCAACATACTTTCTGATAAAGCTGTTTGTATTTTATGAGGTTCTAACAAGCCTATAGGTGTTGCAAGTTGTGGTGATATACCCTTGGCTGTAAAACCTACAAAGACAAACTTACCTTCTACATTCATTTCAGATAGTGTTGTCTGTGGTGTGTCAACCCAACTAATCCATTTACGTCCTAGACTATCAGTGGTAATGGGCGGAATACCTCTAACTCTAACCTGTTCTATTCCATTCAGATTTGTGACAATCTGATAAGTACGACCACCTCCTAGTATTTTTAAAACTTCTGTTCCAAACGAAGCAACCCACCCATTATTAGTTTGTTGTAGTAAAGGTATTCTCCTTACTAAATTATCTACATCTACTGGTGCAGAGATAGCACCTTGACTAGCTGATTGTTTTAAAGGTTCTATGTTCTCTAAAAAGCCTTGAGCTTTTGGTAGAGATACTATTGGTCCTTTGATAACTGTACCATGTGTCTTAGGATAAATACCATTAGATATTTCAGGCATAGCTATGACACTTGGAGAACTTTGTAAGGCTTTAGAAAACTCATCATCTCCACCCATTCTATCTGGATGTGGAAATAACATAACCCATCCTACACCTAATGCACCTTTGTTTATTATATCGTTATGAATCTTTGCAAGTGTTTCTCTAGGCAGAGGATATCCACCTTGTTCATCTAGGAATTGTTCGTCAATATTGAGGATTGTAAAGTATCCGGTAGGTTCTGGAGTTGTGACAAGAGCATCAAAAGTTTTAAGTCTTAGTACTTCTAATGGTACACTATTGAAGAGGAGAGGCAAAGTTAATAGAGTTAATAAGGTGATTGCCCACTTCATGTTAGTCTCCTTGTGTTATTTTTATAGTAGAGTCTCCTCCACCATTAACTATTATCTGTGTACTCTTACCATTCTGTATCATTACAACGGTGTAAGCATTTGATTTATCTAAATCTAATTTAATAGTATCTTCTAAAGCTTTGTAGAATGTTATGACGTTATCTGTCAAAAAAGTATTTATCTGAGTCTCACTATCGTATCCTACTTTAGTACCTTTTAAATCTATAGCAGTTTTTAAAATTGTTGAAGTTTGGTCTAGCTCATTAACATCTTCTATAATGTCTAACAAGTCTTCAAGAAAGTTTACATCAAGATAATTAATGTCTAACTCTGTAAACTCTAAATTGTCTTCTGCAAGATAGTCTGTTTCTAAATCATCAAACTCAAGGAAGTCAACATCAAGACTACTAACATTACTCCCTCCATCTTCTCCTTCATTTTGTTTTACTTCCCTAGGTGTATTTACAATTAACATGTTATCAATTAACTCTAGGGTTAAGTCAAGGATAACGGGATTTGTTGGTTTAGTTTCAAACATAGAAACTGTAGTAGCTTGGTAAGGCTTGTTAAGAACTACCTGTCCCATAGCTGTTGCGACAACTATCTCTCCACTTGGAAGACCATCATCATCTGGTAATAATATAACTAAGCTTCTACCTAACTCATCTACAGTCACAGTAAAATCTGTACCACGTATACCAATCGTAGCACTTGGAGTATTGATAGTTATATTTTCTTTGTCTATTGTAGCTAACTTACCTGTGATAAATCTTGCAGTACCACTTGCAAATTGTAGAGCCATCTTAGATTTAGAAGGGTCTGGGTCATAGATAAATTCATCTATAATTAATTCAGAATGTTCAGTAAGTCTAACTTGACTGTCATCTAAAAAAGTAATGCCCAATCTCCCATTAGAAGTTTGGACATTATCGTAGCTGTTGATGTCTAGGTCTATAGAGGCTTGGAAGGTTTCGTCTAAGTCTTTAGGGACTTCTCTTACAACTCTACCTGTTCCATTTAGTTCAGTTATGTTGCCTATATTAGCAGCTTGTGCCTGTACCTTGGTCGTTTTGAATGACACAAACAGTACCATTAGAACCATTAGACGTAATACGTAACCAGTCATTATCTTGAGTACTCAGTTGATTTATATTAAAGGTTCTTGAATTACCCACTTGAGTTAATTTAAAGTACCCACCTGCAAACCCTTGACCTGTAAAGTTTACAGTGTTGTCATCTCCATCAACATTTACATCATTGGTTGCATCAGCATTATTAATATTAAAATCAAATGTGTTACCATCTCCATTAATAACCCAGTCAACATCTGCATTACTTGCTAAAGATGTTGTAGCTAAGTCAAGTGTAAAAGTGTTTGTACCACCTGTTACATCTACATTAACATTAGAGCCATCAGCACCATAAGTATTAGTAGGGTCTATCTGTACATTAAACACGTTGGTAGAACCATCAAACTCCCAAAAACCTACAAAGTTATCAGCAGTAATGTCTCCTAAAAATTTATTACTTGACCCTATTTGATTAATATCAATAGTCTGCACACCACCGTCTAAGTCTAATGCAGTCATTGACCCAGCAGCAGCAGTAGCACCACCTATAATATTACCTGAACCAAGCTGTTCTGCATCTAAATTAAATGTAGCACCAGACTGGTCTATATATATTTCGTTATCAGCCCCGTATAGAAGTGATGCACTCATCATCACAACTAGGCTCATTAATTTTAAAGTTTTCATATTTCCAATAGCCTCTCTCTATTCCAATATTTATTATATTTAATACCCCAGTTTCTACAGCTTTTTGTAAAGCTATTGAAACACTTTCATTCTCTGATATACCACCTTCTATTTCTACTAGCTCAGTGCCAGTTTCAATAAAACGAAATACATCCTGAGAAACACTTGTTGATAAAATACTTTTGGATACTAATGTTTCCATAAGAACTTCACCGGTAGATACAGATACTAACCTTAAAGATATAGTAACTGTGTCTTCCCTAAACTGTTTACTTGTCCCAATACCTAAGTACCTTGCACCAGAACCTCCAGATTTTAGATTAGCTTCGTAACTAATTACTCCACCTTGGACTAACAACCCTGCAAATAACAGTGGTTGCATCTTATTATCTTCTTTAAAATCTTTACGTGTGCTACGTATGAGTTGTCTTTCTTTTGTTAGGTCATCTAAACCTACACGTTCTACAACTCTAAAAAACTCTCCACCTGCTGTGTGCTTAAAAGCTCTAATAAGAAAAGCTTCAGGTGCTTGTGTTACAGCAGTACTAAACAAAGCAAAGGTACTATTACTTCTTCTTTGACCTGTTAAATCTCTAAAGCTATTAGGGTATATTGCTATCGTTGGTTTTACTTTAGCTGGTGGTAAATTTCTTAACTCTTCTGATTGTAAATCTAATGTAGAACTAGACTGGATTCTTTTAGTTAAAACTAAATCTCCACTCTCTTGTACTACTGCACAACTAGAAAGTAAAATTACCAACAGGCAAAGATATAGTCGTTGTATTGCCATCACTATCCGTTATAGTTAAAGTTATTATTCCATCTTCCACGTTATAAACAATTGTATTGCCTTCTAAAGTTAATGTACCACTATCAGAAGGAACCTCACCAAACAAGTTCTCTACTAATTGTCTTGATAGCTGTGAGTATATACGTGATTCTAAGTTTCTTATAAACCTTGCAAGAGTTGTGTTTTCTTTGTCTCTTTCTATCTGGTCTTGAAGTGCTTTAATCTCTGCCTTCAATGCTTCTTTACGATTAAACTCTTGATTCTGAATAGTAAGATAATGTGAGCTAGTATTAATACCACTAAAGCTAGGACTCTTAAACTTAAATACTATCTCATCTGCAATGTTTCCTACAGACCAGAACATAATTAACATAGACCAAAAGAACATACACCACTTGCAGTTCCTTGAAGTCTTTTCACTTTTAAATGTTGGTTTTAATTTCATAATATTTTACTGTTTATCCAAAACATAAATAACATAAATCCAAATACAATTACTTGTACTATAGAAGCTACAGTAATTTGCTTCATTGGATGTATGTCTACAATTTTTTCTATCCAAGATTCACTTGGAGAAAGATTAACTACTTGTAATATTTTCTTATCGTCTATCTTCATTGTAGTTGTTCTAATACACTTATAATAAATAAGAATATAAATATACTTATAACTGGTATTTCAAACTTAATCTTTTCTTTGGTCATCTCTATCTGCCTTTGCAATTTTATCTATATCTACTAAGTTGGGTACGCCTAGTAAAGTTTTCAAGAGTACATCTTGTCTAATACTTTGATTATCCATAGCTCTTACTCTATCAATTAAACTTACTATAATACCATATTGACTATCAAGCTTTGTAGATACTCTTTCTTCCATAGTATCTAAAGATGTTTGTACTTTATCATCTAAAGTATCTAGTTTAGTTTCCATCCCATCAATAATTCTATTGATAAGTTTCCATACAAACATACCTAAACCTAAAGCTGCTGCAATAGGAAAGCCTAGTTCGGTTATTACTGCTACTGCATCCATTAGTCTTTTTGTGTGTTAGAAGCTCCGAAGTAAAAAGATATAACAGCACTTGCTAAACCACCAAGATATCCTAGTACAAGGTTTATAAGGGCTTCAGAGTTCTGCTCTGGTGGTTGTAAAGTAACAAGGAATATATATCCCATGAATCCACCTACAACAGCTATACCCATTATACGGGCTGTCCAGTCTTTACTGAATTTATTCCTAGCATCTTGACCATCAGCTACTTCTAACTTAAATACATCTACATCAAGCTCTTTCATTTGAACTTCAAAATCTTGTTCAGCTTTTTTAAGTTCTAACATTTGTTCAGGTGTAGCTTCAGCTAATCCTTTCTCTATAGCTTTTGGAGTATTGGGAACACCTAACACATCAGCTATCATATTAGCTGCCATTCCACCCATAGGTCCACCTAATGCAGTTCCTAATGTAGGTGCAACAGCTCCAACTATGTTCTTTAACATATTTTTCATTCTATATCCTCGTATGTTGTTATTAATAAATTTTCAAATAAAATTCTAAAGTCTTCTAAAGAAACAAAACCCATATCATGCTTTCCTTGAAAAACACAATATTGTTTATAGCAATCTTCTAGTTGTTTTTCAGTATACAAAAGCATCTATTGTTCTAAAATTATTTTTTGTAGTTCTATACTACGTCTGCCTACTTGTTTAAACCAACGACTATCTTCCATTTGTACAGACATCTCTTTCCAATTATGTTCTTTACAAGCTTTTAACATGTTACGAAACTTTGAAAGTCTTGTACCACCTAGATTAAAACACATGTTGACTAACACTCTTTGTACAGGCTCTGGTAACTTTTCAAAGTCTTCCTCGCTACCAAAGACATGTATGGTTTCCTTATAGTGCTTTTCAAAGTCATCCTCATAGTACATGTCTACAACTTCTTGAGTAACAGGTGTGCCAACTTCCCAATCATATTCCGGGTCGTTAGGTTGGCAGAGGTGTCCAACTCCTAAAGTTTTATAGCCTAGACTATCCATATAAATTTCTAACACTTCACCTTCGTGTCTCTTTATTTCAGCTTTGCAAAGTTCTATATCCATTTTATTATTTTTCTTGAAAAACATTTAATCCTAATTCCTCCATTTGTGATGAGTAAGGTTGTCCTGTAAAGGGGTCAACTCTATTAGCTGGATTTTCTTTTGTAAAAGGTACATCGTCTTTACCTTCTACTAATCCGCCTGTTGCATATCCTTTTACAGGGTCATATCCTTTGTTAGATTTTCTATTAGCTTTATCTTCTAATAATTTTTCTTCTGTTAAAATTTGTGAAGCTCTATTAGTATAATCTACAAGCTCTCCTCCTAAAGGAAGAGTTCTTAATCCAGATACAGTAGCTCCTTCATAGTCTCCTGCTTCTAAATTTCTATATGTTTTACCAATATTATTATACCATCTATCTATTAAACCAAACAAAGGAGATATAGCAGATGTTGCAGTTCCATAACCTGAACCCGCCCATGTTCCAAATATTCTAGAAAGTTTTTCAGCTCTCCAATCTATTAAACCCGATAAAGCTGCCCCTTCTCCCCACCACTTTGCACTAAAATTTTCCGGTTCGTTTTTTTCGTAATATTCTCTAGCTGGACTAGCTGCAATTTGTGCTTCTCTTAAACCTGCAAATATTCCAATTGTTCCTAACATCTTAATAGCTAGTTTTAAATCTCCATCTTCTACTCTTTTAATTAAAGAGTTCATTTGAGCTACTTTATATTGCGACCAAGATAAAAATAAACCTGCTGACTTAACTGCAGGATTATTACTTTGTGCAAAAAATTGTCTGTTACCCACTCCGGGCAAACCGACATCTCTTATTTTAGCTCTATTACCTGCTTTTACAAGTATTCTTTCACCAGCTTCTGATTTAATAGCATCTTGTACATTTTTAAATTTATTTAAAGTTTGTATTTCTTTCATACTAACACCATAATAATTTAATTTATTTTTTAATGCAGGACTAATTATTTTATCAGTTCCTATTTTTTTAGCTATATTAAATGTTTCATCTATCCCTGTACTAAACGCACCCTTTGCAGCAAAGTTTGTAGCTGGAGCCATTAAATTAAATTTAAAAAATGTTTGAGTCCACTCAGATAATTTTTCTTGAAATTTTGTACTTGGATGTAATCCAGAAGATAATGCTGCATCTATATCTTTATTAACTGTAGAAGCTATGTCTCCTTTACCTGTACCAAATACTCCTTCACCACCTATTCTATATTTACTTGCAAGACTATCTTTTTTAGAAGCTTCTGCAAATCCTCTAAACGAAGAATAAACACTGCTATTTTGAAAAGGTTGTAAAAAATCTCCTAGTTGTGGAATAATAGAACGAGGCAACATAGTTGTATTAGATAAAAAAGTAAGTAAAGCAAAACCATCTTTTCCTAAATTACTTTGGAAAGGGTCTGCAGCACTTTTGTGTAAAGTTCCGAAGTAAGCGTTAATAGTTTTAGAAAGTGTTTTTACTTTATCTTTATATTCACGTTCATTTATTAATCCTTTTTCATACTTACCGCGAATACGAGCATATGTTTTATTTAATAACTCTCCATTTTCTCCAATTTTTCTAGCAAACTCTGTGCCTTTTGTAGTATTTTTAACAAGAGTATTTAAAATTATTTTTATATCTTTTTCTAATATAGGTTCTAAAATTTTCCTAGCTTCTAAACTTTTAAATATTCTTTCTTTTTGAAAGTTTTTTAATTCTGGAATACCTACAAATTTTCCAAGTATGCCACTTCCTATGTTATCATCTTTAAACATACTGGAAGTTCCTCTACCGCTAATATTTTCTACAATTATTTTAGCTACGTCTTTTACGTTAGCAGTTTTATTTATGTCAGGGTAATGTTCTTGTAAAGTTTTTATTGTAATTTTATCCCATTTAGGAAACTCTGCAATCAAAGCATTTTCAATTATTTTTCTAGCTTCAACAGCACTGCCTAAAACTTTAGATTGAACATACATCTGAGGTAAATCATAATTATCAATTTGTTTAACAGTAACTCCAGCATCTTGAACATATTTTAAATTTTCTCTTACGAATAATTTTGAATTAGAAGCAAGAGTATCTATATCTTTCATTTCTTTGGTAGTAAAACCAAGTGCTTTAATTTCTGCACGAGTTGCTGTTTTAGTAGCTATTTTACCAGCAGCTATTCTTTGAGCCTCAGAAGCATCTTGAACAACTTCTGAAACTCTTCTAGAGAAAAGGTCTTTCATTAAATCAGAACTTTCTTCAGCAGAAAGTATTCCTCTGTGTTTACCATCTAATACAGTAAATAAATTACGTCCTATTACTTCGAGTTCATCTCCGTGATTTACTAATCTATTAGCAGTTGTTCCAGAACCTTTAACTTTTAAAAAGTTGTGTAGCATTCTTGCAGATTCATTTTCTATAATTCCAAAAGCTTTTTCTTTTTGACCTTTTAAAAGATAGTCTGCATCTTTTACTCTATTATACATTAAACCAAAAGTCATACCCGCACCTATTAAAGTATAATTAATAGTATCATCTTCGTCACCTATAAAAGTACCTGCTGTAAAACCAACACCTCCTCCAAATAAAGGTCTAAAACTTTCATTTAATACTGTTTTTAATAAACTATCTGTTAGTTCAAAATCTTTAGATAATATTTTTAATTGACCATCTACTACTTCTACTTGACCAAGAGCAGTTTTTTTCATTAAATCAAAATAGTCATCTGCTAAAAATCTTTTAGCTTCATCACTTTTATTTTTTAAATTTTTTAATTTTGTAGGACTTAACCTAACTTTATTTTTAACATCTAATCTAGCTATATCTGGAAAATCTAATTGACCTGTAGAAGGATTAAATTTACTTTCTAAAGATTTAACATTATCATAATTTAAAATATCATTTTTTGCTTTTCTATACATGTTTACTAATATAGGAGAAGCTTCTAACTCTTTTAATATAACTGGATTTTCTTTTACTAATTTTTGTATACCGTTATCTAAGTCATTAATTTCTTTTGAAGTTAATGTTATAACTTCTTCGTCTTTTACGGAACTTTTAACAACAGTATCTACTTCAGGATTATTTATTTTACCTAAATTAATTTCATCGCCATCTACAGACCTATATCTATTAGCAACTACAGAACCTAATAAAGAACTTCCTCCACCTACAGCAGCACCAAACAATACATTATTAGGGTTGACCTCACCGTATGCAGAGTACTCATATAATGCCATATCTGTTGCACCTATACCGGCACCTACCCCAGTAGCTGTAAGTTTACCTAGCTTTGCAACTTTTGCCCAAGGTATAAAAAAAGTAACTGGGTCAGCTATTGCTACACCTACTCTACCTGTTATAGTTGCTGCATCATTTTCATGTTCTCTAAAACTTGTGCCATATTTTTCTTCTAACGTATTAAATATTTTAGTACGTCTTTCTTCTTCAATTTGTTTTATATTATCTTGAAAAGTTTTATTGTTGCTTAAAGTAGCTACTCCAGCTTTTACAGTTCTAAAAAGATTTCCAAGTGTGTGACGTTCTAAAGAAGCACCGAGTTCTATTTTTTGTGCAGTAGTAGGTTCTTCATCATCGACCTTATCCTCTATAATAGGTGTTTCATTAAACTTATTTAAAAAATAATTAGAGTCATATTGAGGTTTTTCAGAAATTATAGAATCAGAAATTATTTTTTCTTCTAACTCAGGAGCTTCAAACTTTTCTTTTTTACCTTCATAATTTAAAAGTTCTACATCTTCATCACGAATAAGTTCAGCTATCTGTTGTTCTTGTTTTAATCTTTCTTCTTCTTCTCTTTTCTTTTTTTCTTCTTCTGTTTCACCGGGTTCTGCATTAAACTTATTTAAAAAATAATTAGAGTCATATACAGTATTATCAGTTAACATAATGCTTCCTATTGATTTAAAAATTCTAAAAATTCTTTTGCATATTTAATTTTATCTTCTTTATTAATCTTAGAAGATTGTATTTCTTTTGTTTCTCTTAACCACCTAGAAAAAGTAAAAGGAAGTAACATGCTTTCACCGCTTATAAAGTTTTCAGTTTTTTTAATTTCTCTATTTTTAACAGATTCTTTATCTACTCCAATAATTTTTGCTAATGCTGGTAGTGTTTGTGAACGAGCTTTATCAGCAGCTTCGCTTCTCATTATTTCATCCTCATCTATTTCCAGTATAGATTTAAACGTACTTGCTTTAGTATCATCTACTGGTCCTCTTTGTTTCATATCAGTAACTTTAGTATCGTCTACTTTTCCACGTTGTTTCATATCTTGTGGTTTAGTAAGGATATCTACAAACATATCTGTTAAAGGTGCAGCCATTTCAGGATATTGAAGTATTATAGCTTTAATAGTAGCTGCTCGGTCTTCTGGAGAAACTTTATCATAATTAGGGTCTGACATTACTGTGGCTTTAAATTGATTTATAACTTCATCAGGGGTTGTAAATTTATTAATATTATCTTTTTCATTCTTTAAATCTTCATCAGTTAAAACATTATCAATAGAACCTTGAGAAATTTCTAAATCTTTACCTTTAGAATCTGGTATAGTTATAATATCTTTATCTATAATACTATTTAAAAAATTGTTTACTGTAGTTCTTTTATAAACTCCTCTAGCCTCATCAGCACCAAAACCTAATTTACTAGGGTCTTTACCTATTTGATAACTAAAATCTCCAAGTATAACTTCTTGTAAAGCATCTTCATAAAATTTTAATTTACCTCCATCTGGTAAAGCTAAAGCACCAAGTCCAGTTTTTTTAGTTTCAGCTATGTACATTTTGTATTTATAATCTGCTAACTTTAAAGCATCTAAATAAACTTGTGATTTTTGAGTATCGTTTAAATATATGTTTGACCCTTTACCTTCTTCACTTATCTCAAATTGATTTAAAAATTCATATACTGTTGTTTCCCCATCACCAAGTTTAACTTTAAAGTTTTCTTGTTTTAAAGAACCTGTAGCTCCTTCTCCAGTTGATGCAATGTTATAAATTGTTTTTAATTCTGAATCAGGTTCTATTGAAGGAATAAATTTAGGAACTAATGCATTCATTTCAAGATTTGTAAGATTTTGTTTAACACCTACTGCATTCTGTATTGTACTCCAATTAGTCATTGTTTTTTCTACAGAATCAATAATAGCAGTTCTAGTTTCTTTTCCAAGTCCTTCAGGAATCATTGTAACATTTCCTTTGTTATCTGTTACAGTGTTACCATCTTTATCTTTTAAAGGAACTAATTCTGCTGAAGGTCCTAAACCAACTTTGTTAAATAACCATCCTCCAACACTATCTTGTTGATTAATTATATCTACAGCTTTTTGAAGTTTGTCTCTTAAAGGTTTTTCATAAGCTGCTTTAGTTTCTTTATCAGCACTTGTAATATTTTTAAAGTCTGAATAAACTTCTAATTCTTGTCTATAACTTTCTCTATTTTTTAAAAGTTTAGGCTGTATTATTTTATTAAATTCTTGTGGGTTATTTTTATATACATCTTTGTATTCTGGAGAAGATTGATACTGTGCTAGTTTCATACTATCAAAAGCACTTGTCCAGTTTTCTCCTGTTATAGCATCTTCATACTTACCATATTTTTTTAACATAGCACGATGATTATTATGCCAATCAACACCCGCTTCAAGTTGACTTGTTCTTTGATTAAGTAACCCTTGATTACTTGTCCAAAATTCATTAGCTCTTTTTTCAGCCTGTTTTCTTAATTGAGCATTCCCAATTTTTACTCCCAACATAAGACCTGTAAATAACTTAGCTTTTTTCTTTGATTTTTTATTTCTATCTCTAGCTTGAGATAATAAAGATTCTCCTAATTGTTCTATTGCCATACTATTCCTCTTTACCTAATAAACTTTCTGGTTGATTTGTTGTTGGTTTTTCTAATAAACTTGGTTGTTCTGGTGGTGTAAACTGTTCTAGTCTTTTTTCTATTTCTTTTGGAAATACTCCTGCTTTTGCTTTAGGTACAATTCTATCTTGTGCAATATCTATAGCTTTTTCTATTCCATCTAACTGTTCATCTTCCTCATCTGGCTCTTCATCTTCACCTTCATAAGTAACATAATCTTGTATACCTGCTTTTTCTGCAAATGCAATAATCATATACATAGTAGGTTCAACAAGTAACATTAATAAATCAGGATTCCACATTCCTTTTTGAAAACCATCTGTTAATAATATTTGAGCTATGTCTCCTATAGGCATACCATTTCTAACCAAATCCATAGTAGAATGATAAGCTTCAGGCTCTGTAAGTTCTAAAAACAGTGCATCTATAGCAGGTTGTAACTCTACAAACTGTGGTGCTTGTTCCCAAACATAAGGTGCTTCAGGACTATTAGTTAAAGAAGAACCGGGTATTGGTCTACCATTATTTGCTAAAAACTCTAATCCTTCTTGGTCAAAGTTTTTATATTCTTTTTCCATTATTATTTAACTCCTTGCATATAACTAGTCCAAACACTATCCTGCAAACCAAAATTAGAATCTGATTGTACACTTGCACCGTGTACCAACCCTCCAAACATTCCACCTTGACTTTGTAATTTTGCATCTTCGGCTACTAAGTCTGTTTCGTTATATACAGTATTATAGTTTGGAGTACTTCCTATCATATCTACAATGTTTTGAGGATAAATGACATCTCCTTCTGGTGATATAGAACGTGCTACACCTTCTTGAACTCCTGCTGTTGCACTAGCAATCGTACCTTCTACAAGTTTTCCGGGAGCATCAAGTACTGCTTGTTTAACATTACCTACTAAAGTTTTTTCTGTTGCTTGTTTTGAAATATCTCCAATAACATCTTTAGTAACTTTACCAATTGCATCAGGAATAGTAGAAGCTAATTGACCTTCTACAGTTTTTGAAGCTGCCACATCTGCTACAGCTTTTTCAGATAAATTACTACCTAAATCAAACTCTTTCATATCAGGAGCATTCTTTACAAAGTCTGAAGCATCTGCATTAATACCAAACATTTCTTTAGCTTTACCAGTAACAGTTTCTAATCCACCACTAATTGCATCAGTAACTTTAGTAAAAGCTCCTTTAACTGCAGTAGCTCCTGCATGAATACCTTTCATAACTGTACCAGCAGCTTTAATAAATAAATTACTACTCCCAGCCATAGTTGTTGCTAGTGTGCCAAAACCACTAAAAATAGCACCCGCAGCCCAAGGCATTAAAAATCCTAAAGCTATTTGCCCAACAATACCTAACTTTGCAAAGGGCTTCATAATTTTACCCATTACTTTTTTAAGACCTTTACCAATTTTTTTAATACCTTTACCAATTTTTTTTACAATTTTTTTTAAATTTTTAAAAGGATTCCATCCCATAATATTCTCCTATTTTCCACCAAAGATGGTATTAATTAATGTTCCTACAGAACTTATATTGTTTTTCCAATTTTCAGCAGACCCGCCTTCGTTAGCTAAAGCCTGTGCATATAATTGAGCTTTTCTGTTTTCTTCATTTTCTGCAGCTTGAAAAGTATAGTTAGCTTGGTCTCTTAGTTCTTGCCATAAAAATGATTGAGCTTGTGAAGTCATGTTAAAAGCATTCTGTACATTCTGCATAGCAACTTGATTAGCTGCTGCAGTATTTATAGTATTAGCCTGTCTTCTCCATGCTAAATTAGATTGTTCAATAGCCTGTGCATTAGCTGTATTAAACTTATCTCTGTCAAAAGCTACTTGCTCATTAAATTGATTAACTTGATTGACCATAGCAGCATTAGCTTTTTCTAAATCAGCTTCTACTTGAAACTCTAAAGCATCTCTAGCATTTGTTTGTGAAACATTAAATTGTTCTGCAGTATTTAATTGATTAGCATTAAACTGTTCTATTTGTGCAGCTAGGCTAGACATAAATTGATTAGTTTGATTTTCACTAGAAGCATTAAATTGAGCAGCAGCGTTATTAGCAGATTGATTAGATAATAGTTGTTGTTGTTCCATTTGTGACTTTAACATACTAGCTTGTTGTCTATTGCTAAGATTAGCCATATCCATAGATAAGAATGACTGAGCATTAGTAACTGCTAGTTTTGTTCTTTGGTCAACAGTTGCTAAATCTAAAGATGCCATAGCTGTAGCATTTTGCATAATAGTTTGTTGCTCTGCATCAAAGTTTGCAAGAGTAGCTGTTTGCATAAACTTACTATTAGCTAACACTACTTGTTGCTCGTTATTAAAGTTAGCCATGTCCATATTAGCTACAGTATTTGCATTAGCCATTGCTCTTTGTTGGTCTACATTAAGATTAGCTATTCCCATTTGTTGAGCTAATTCAGCATTCTTAATATTAACTTGCATAGTCTTATTAAGATTTGCTAACTCTGTTTGTTGTTCAGCATTTAAGTTATCAGCACTAGCTTGGTTAAGAGCTGACAAGTTTGCAAGTTTCATCTGTTGGTCATTAGATAAATTAGCTAAATTCATTTGCTGTTTAAAATCAGCATTCTTAGCTATAAACTCTGCAGCTATATTCATCTCTGCTAATCTTTCTTGATTCTCAGCAGTCATGTTTTCACGTTCTGTCTGATTCATTATTTCAAGATTTGCAAGTTCCATCTGTTGCTCATTACCTAAGTTTTGAGCATTCATAGCTTGTTGATTTTGAGTATTAAGAACAGCAGCTTGTTGTCTATTTTGTAAATTCTGTGTTCTTGTTTGTTGCTGTTGCTGAGCAGTAGTCATTACAGCTTCTTGTTTAAACTGACTTTGTAGAACTCCCATCTGTTGAGCAAACTGTGCGGTTTGACTTGCAGCATCTTGACGATTTGCTAAGTTCTGCATTCTTATTTGTTGAATTTGTGAAGCTTCTTGTAAGTTAGCTTGTTGTTGATTACTTAAATTTTGTGAAGCTCTTTGTTGTAAAGCTTGTGCATTACTCTGAGCCATTGGCATAGCTGATTGAATAATAGCATTGAATAAAGAATCTCTACCTACTGTAGAAACACTTAATCCTCTAGCAGCCATATTAGAGTTGATAGCATCTACAGCAGGTCTAGCCCATGCAGGTATGTTGCCGTCTTCTAAACCACCCAATAAGCTTTCCATTTGTGAAGATACTAAAGCTTCTTCTGGTAAAGCTGCAATAGCTGCAACAACTTCAGGGTCTGCTCCGGTATCTAACTGAGCTTCAACAGTTGCAGGGTCTTCTACAATAGCTGATGTTATTTCTGGTGGTAATTCTGAAACTTCTGCAATCATTGAAGCAGCAGCACCTTTTGCAGCAGTACCTTTTACTGTTCTACGTTTAGCAGCTTCATAACCTACTTGGTCTACAATTTGAGCAGCAGCTCCAACTGCAGCTTCTCCTGTTAATGCTTCTCTTTGTTTAACTTCTGCATCAGGAGTTTCTGATACTTTCTCTGGAGTTAAATCATCTACTTCAGGAACAAAAGCACCAGCAGATAATATGCCTTCAACTGTATCTGCTTTAGAAGCATCGATAGCTTTTTGAGAAATTTCTTTAGCTACTGCAGGTCCTGATAATTTACTAATCTCGTTTACTTTAGCAATTGCATCATCTGATAATTCTCCTATAATAGGTTCTATATCAGGAATAGCTGTAACAAGTTCAGCTTTGTATGTTTCAGCTTGTAATTGTTCTGGAGTTTTTGCAGTTGTTACATCTTCTATTGTTGCAGCTTCTGGAGCAGCACCTACTTCAGCTAGTTCAGCTTCAAGAGCTTCTCTTTCTTCCATAATCTTAGCTTCACCTAACTCTCCTACTTCTACTTGTTGAGGAGCTTCAGCCATAGGTATGCCTTCCATATTACCTTGTAATATTTGTTCAGCTCTACCTCTTGCAGTTACTAATTTTTTTTCTACTTCATCTTTCGGAGGTGTTTCACCAATACCAGTTCCAGTACCTGCTTGTTGTCCTGTATTAACCCAACCATTAGGAGTATATACATATAAAAAACCATCTACAATTTTTGTGTCTCCTACTGAAGGTCCTGTACCACCTGTACCACCTGTACCACCTGTACCACCTGTACCACCTGTACCACCTGTACCACCTGTACTACCTATACTATCTGTATATTGACCTACTAATCCGGGAGGAAGACTTACAAAAGGATTTATTTGATTAGATTGATTAGAAAATTTTCCAACTGGTTTAGCGACTTGTGGTTGAGCTGTTTGATTACCACCACTTTTTAATGCTGATATTTCTTCAGGAGTTGTAGCGGTTTGTTGATTACTCGTATTTACATTAGGTATTATTTGATTATTACTTACATTTTGATTAGCTAACTCTACCTCTTCTCTACCAATAAACATTTGGTCAGAGCCTTTATCGGTTGTTGGAGCTTGTCTAAATGTAGTATCTATGTTGTTTGAAGCAGTACCTAAGTTTTCTATAAATGTTGCTTGAGGTTGAATAACATTAGGTCTTTTAGATTCTATTGGAGCTTGAGTAAATGTAGGTTGTTGTTTTGTAGTACTAGGAGTACTTACCATAGGTTCTTCTTCTCTTTCTATAGACATAGAAGGTTTTTTACGATTTATAGGAGCTTTTTGTATACCACCTACAGCAGCTTTAACTCTACCACCTTTAGACATATCAACTCTACCCTTAGTAGTTAATTTCTTTTTATACTGTTTTAATTTGTTATTATTTTTTTTATCCATTTATAAATACCTATAAGTATATTTTACTTAACTTCAAAGAGTTTGTCAAGCTTTTCTCCGATTTTATCTATCCTATCCATGAGGATTCCCATGTCATCTTTTAATTCTGTTTTGGTGACGTACTCTTTAGCCATCTCTTCACGAGTTTTATTTAAGAGTATGTCTAATCTTTTGTTTTCTGCTGTGTTACTTTTAATGCTATAAAGCACCGGAGCTAACACCAAAGTTATAAAGATGTTCCAAAATAAATAGGGTGTTAATTCCATTGTACTTAACTGTTGTCAGTTATGTATGTCTTACCAGTTGCAACTGCTGCAACGTGAGTAGTTTTTTTACTACCTGCTGCTCCTGCTACATCCGGAGTATCATCATCACTATCAACAGGTGCATACGTTAAAATAACTTCTAAGTGGTCTACGTTCCTTTGGACCATTTCATTTATTTCAGCTTGTGTCATTCCTTCCACGTTCCAACTTCCGGCTTTTACACCGTCAATTAAGTTTACGCTATCAGTTCCTGCTGTTAAACATTCTGTTACTGTTTGTGCCATATTATTCTCCTTTTAAAGTTTTTATTTCGGCTTTTAATTTATCTACTTGCGTAGATAGTTCTTGTACTGCTTTGATTAAAGGATGGACAAACATCTCTTGAGAGATTCTTTGTGAGCCATCTTCATCTTCTAACCAACCACCAAAAGTATCTACGCCTTCTACGTCTAATGCTGCTTTTACTTCTTGGGCTATCATTCCGTGTAATCTTGTATCAGTGTCCATGTGATTTTCAGTTTCAGAATAATCGTTGTAATGTTTAGGAAACTCACTATTAGGTCTCCAGTTAAATTTAACCGTTCTTAAATTATTTATAAAACTTAATCCTAAAGAATCATCTTCTATATTGGTCTTTTTATTTACATCTGAACTTCTACTAAAAGATGCATTAGTTGTAAATACATTTGAAACAATATTACTAGCTTTACCAAATTTAAAATTATTACTTGTACCTGTTATCCCTACACCTATCGTAATGGAATTAGATGAATCATGTGCAGCATCAGCATTGACACCAACACAAATATTATTTGTACCAGCTTGAATTGCATCACCAGCATTAACTCCAATACAAGTATTTTCACCGCCTGTTGTTATAGCTGAACCTGCATTATATCCAAATGCAGTGTTACTGGTAGATGTTGTTTGTGTTTGTAGTGTTCCATAACCAAAACCTGTATTAAAAGAACCAGTAGTATTAGAATCTAAAGAAAAAATACCACCTGCTGAATTTGAATGTCCTGTAGTGTTTGTTGCTAAAGCATCTTTACCCAAGGCAGTATTAGAAGCACCTGTAGTGTTTGATAGTAATGCTAAAAAGCCTACTGCTGTGTTATTTGCAGCTGTAGTGTTTGCCGCTAATGAACCTTTACCTAATGATGTATTTCCTGCACCTGTAGTGTTTGCTATTAAAGAAGCCGAACCCATAGCTACGTTATTAGCACCTGTGGTGTTTGCTCCTAAAGCATTTACACCTACTGCTGTGTTATCGGCTGCTGTAGTGTTAGCGTCTAATGCAGAAGTACCTACAGCTACGTTATTAGCACCTGTAGTATTGGCTGCTAAAGCATTATCACCTACTGCTGTATTATTATCTGCTGTAGTGTTTGCAGCTAAACTGTTATGTCCTACACAAACATTTTTAGCTCCTGTGGTATTTGCTAACATAGCTTGTTGACCAACTGCTACACATAAATGCCCTGTAGTATTTGCTTTCATGGATTCCCAACCAACAGAAGTATTATTATACCCTGTGGTGTTTGATGTCATAGCTGAACCACCTACTGCTACTTGTTGAGCACCTGTAGTGTTTGCTGTAAGAGCTGCAAAACCTATTGCTGTGTTGTTATTGGCTGTTGTATTAGCTCTTAATGCTGAATCTCCTATACCTATATTGCTATGTCCTGTTGTATTTACGAACATAGATTTATGTCCAATACTAACATTACTATCTGCTGTAGTGTTATCGGTTAAAGCAAATTTACCAAGTGCTACATTATAGTTTCCTGTGGTATTTGCGTCTAAGGCGTTTGCACCTACTGCTGTATTTTCAGCACCAGTAGTATTTGCTAACAAAGCATCTTTACCAACTGCTGTATTATTATCTGCTGTAGTGTTTGCTGTTAAAGCACTTTGCCCAATTGCTACGTTACTAGAACCTGTTGTGTTAGCATCTAATGTTCTGTAACCCATAGCTACGTTTCCTGAACCTGTTGTATTAGCATTCATACATTCTGTACCAACTGCGGTGTTGTTACTTCCAGTATTACAAGTATCTAATGCTAAATAACCAACTGCTACATTGTCCGAAGCTGTATTTAATTTTAATGCTTCAAAACCCATAGCGGTGTTTCTAGAACCTGTGGTAACTGTTTTTAATGAATTTGCACCAACTGCTGCGTTATTAGTACCTGTTGTATTTGCTCCTAAAGAACTTTTACCAACTGCGGTGTTGTTGTTAGCAGTTGTATTAGCATCTAGTGCTGCTTGACCTACTGCTGTGTTTCCATCACCAGTTGTATTGGCTGCCATAGTATTTTGTCCAACAGCAACATTAGAATGTCCTTCTGTATTTGCTGTTAAAGAATCTCTACCTAAAGCTGAATTACTATATCCTGTAGTATTTGCATCAAGTGAAGTTGCACCTACTGCAACATTATCTGCACCTGTTGTATTTGCTCCTAATGCACTTGAACCTACTGCTGTGTTATTAGATGCTGTAGTATTAGCTGATAAAGCATCTTTACCCAAAGCAGTATTAGAAGCACCTGTTGTATTTGCTCCTAATCCACCATGACCAACTGCGGTGTTATTTGAAGCTGTTGTATTAGCATTTAAGGCACTTCTTCCTATTGCAGTATTTTGTGAACCAGTAGTGTTTAGAGTAAGAGATATAGCACCGAGTGAGGTATTATTAGAACCAGTGGTGTTTGTGTATGCAGATTGCAGACCCATAGCTGTATTGTTTGAACCCGTTGTCAGTTTTGTTAAAGACTGATTACCAACACCAGTATTACCATCACCTTCTGTTAAGTCATCAAATACTTCCCAACCTAATCCAGTATTATTAGAAGCAGTAGATAAAGTACCTGTACCAGCATCATTGCTAATAAGTATGCTGTTTGAGAAGTTTGTAATATTAGAAGCTATACCTACGCCATTGATTGTACCTGAAAAAGTTGAATTACCAGAACTATTAATACTCAACCTTTCTGAACCTGCTGTAGAGAAAGCAAGAGTACCGTCAGATGGTAAGTACATACCTGCACCACGACCACCATTAGAACCTATTTGACCATCAAATCCAAAAGCAGGATATTGTGGGTCGCTAATATCTCCAGCAGCCATTACTGCTACTTGCGAATCTGCTGCAGTTGCTTTAACTGTACCTGTTACGTCTATGCCTGTTGAGTTTGTTTGGAGTTTAGTAGCTCCTCCACTTTTTATAAAAGCATTCCCATTAATTAAATTAAGAGCATCTTGTCCTGATGAATTTTGAAGATAAATGTTAGTGCCTTTGATAAATAAATTGCCTGTATCATTAGACTCACTAATATAACTATTAGAGCCATCATGATAAATTTCTAAATCTGGACCAGCTCCTAAAATTACTTTAGCATTATCTGCAAAAGTTGCATTACCTGCGTGAGCTGTTGTAGATGCAAAATCTACAGCACCATCTATATCTACTACGTCTAGGTTAGTAGTTCCGTCTACATCTATATCGCCTGAAATGTCTAAGGATGTTGCAGTAATGCTTGAATTAAACGTAGCCGCACCATCTGAGGCTATAACAAATTTATTAGAAAAACTTGACCCCGGAGTTTGGAACACTATTGACCCTGCATCAACACCTATAAAACCAGAAGTTCCATCATCGTCTTTAATTTGGATATATGCCGCACCATCTGTTGCTTCAAATGTTGCGACATTTCCTGTGCCATTAACCTGCAATTCAGCGTTGGCTGTTAAAAGACCTCCAACCGCTAGAGTACTAGCCATATCTACAGCTCCGTCTATATCAACAACATCTAAGTTAGTAGTACCGTCAACATCTATATCACCTGAGATGTCTAGTGAAGCTACTACAGCAGTACCTGTAAGAGTAGGAGCAGTTAGTGTTTTGTTTGTTAATGTTTCTGTTCCAGTTATTAACGAAAGAGTACCAGTAGCATTAGGTAAACTAATTGTTCTATCAGCTGTTGGGTCTACTACGCTAAGTGTAGTTTCGTGTGCGTCTGCTGTAGCTCCTTCAAATATAATAGCATTTGAAGCTTCCATAGTAACTGTATCTACTTGAGTAGTTGTACCTGCTACAGTAAGTTTAGGAACTAATAGTTCTCCTGTACTTGGATTATATCTTAAAGCACCTGTGTCATCTAATAAACCATTTGATTCATTGTGAAAAACTACAGGGAAATTTGTATTCGCTGTACTGTCTGTAACTGTTGTTGTTGCAGCTAGAGTAGCTGTTGCAGCGTTACCTGTTGTATCTTGATTACCTGCAGCATTTACACCCGGTAAATTAATATTAGCACTACCATCAAAACTTACACCACCAATAGTTCTTGCAGTTGTTAAAGTAGCTGCTGAACCTGTAGTATTTTGATTAAGTGTACCAACTGTAAAGTCTAAAGTACCATCACTATCTTCGTAAGCTACTGTAATACCACTTTCAGTATTACTAGATACCATAGCTCCTACAGTATCTTGAATAACTTCTGATAAATCTATGTTAGCTGTACCATCAAATGATACACCATGAATTGTTCTAGCTGTTGCTAAAGCTGTAGCTGTAGCTGCTAAACCTGTTGTATCTTGGTTAAGTGTACCGATTACAAAGTCTAATGTATTGTCTGAGTCTTCGTAAGTAACTGTAATGTTAGTCTCTGTATTAGAAGATACCATAGCACCTACAGTATCACTAATTGTTTCTGCTAAAGTTACACCACCAATAGTAATTGCATCGGCTTCTAAAGTACCATCAATGTCTGCATTACCTGATATGTCTAAGGTTGCAGCGTCTAGTTCACCACTAATAGTAATATTTCTACCACCAGTAATATCTATGTTTGCATCTGTAACGATTGCTTTACTTGCTATAACTGTTCCGTTAGTTATACCGTCTATTAAATTTATGTCTGCTGCACTAGCTGTAACTGTTGTTCCGTTTAAAGATAGTGCATCTGTTTCAAGTGTACCATCTATGTCTACGTTTCCTGATATATCTAAACTTGCTGCTGTTATTTCACCACCAACTGTAAGAGTTGTAGCCATGTCTACAGCACCATCAATGTCCACGACATCAAGATTAGTAGTACCATCTACATCTAAATCACCGTTGAAGTCTACGTTACCTGCAACTGCAAGAGTTGTAGCCATATCAACAGCTCCATCTATATCAACAACATCTAAATTAGTTGTACCATCAACATCAATGTCTCCAGAAATATCTAAGCTTGTACCAGTTAGTACGCCTGTAACACCTAAAGTTCCTGCGATTGTAGCATTTACATCTACATCTAATGTGTCTATATGTGCAGTACCGTCTAAGTATAAGTCTCTCCACTCTTGTGTAGAGCTACCAAGGTCATATGCACCGTCATCGTCTGGTATAATGTTAGAGTCTACGTCAGCACCAAAGACTACGTTATCAGTAGCTGCATCACCCATAGTGATTGTACCACCATTAAAAGTTGTAGTACCTGTGACTGTTAAATTACCACCTACTGCAACATTACCAGTTGTAGTAATTGAATCTATATAAGCATTTTTAAAGTATAAAGAACTAGTACCTAAGTCTACATCACTATCTGTAACAGGTATGATAGCTCCATCGGCTATATATAACTGTTGTACAGAACTGCTTGATACTTGTACATAAAATTCTATAAAGTTATTAGTAGTATCTATTAAGACTTTATTGTTTGGAGAAGTTTCACCAGCATCACCAATTAATCCTATAACTGGTCCACTTGCTGCTGTACCATCATGACTGTGACCTGATGTATTACTAAATGCATTTACTAACTGGTTATATTCATTATTAAATAATGCAGAAGTAATTGTATCTCCGTCTGAAAAAGAACTTTGTCTTGTATATCCTGCCATTATGCACTCTCCAATGTTTCTATTCTAGTTTTTAAATTGTCTATTATTTTTTGTTGTTCTTGTATAACTTTGGTTATTGCCATTTGTTTTTATCTCCTGCCTGAAGGTATAAAGTCTACATAAAAACCATTAATTGTATATGGTGCTTTTGTATCGTCACTTATAATTGTAAAATTGTTACTTGTCCCGCTTCCCTGTAATGGAACTCTTATTAAAGGATTATCTCCACCACCGAAGACGTTTGTATTAAATAAAGCATCTCCAAACTTTGAAGGTGGATTAATAACTCCTAAATCAAACAAATCTGGTGGTTGTGGTATATCTGTATTACCATAATCAAATCTAACTTGTACATCTGGTTCTGTTATACCTTCGGAACTTGCTGAAACTCTTACATAGTGTAAAGTTTTTAAAGTTCCTAAATCACCATAGTCATAGTTAGGTGTTTCATATCTTGCTAATATGTTAGCACCATCAAAATTACTACCTATATCGTGTTGATAAACATATCCGTTTGTATCACCATGATAATATTGTTCTACATTATTACTATCAAATCCTGAACCTATTGCAGTAACTTCTAAACTTCTTGTCTCTGACCACTGAAACCCATCAGGTCTTAGTGTTCCTATAATTCCTTTTTGTTGTGTTTGTTCTAAACTTGTATCTGTATAAAATAATCTGTATTGTGATTTTTCTCTTAATACAACACTATTTATTACAAATGTATTTATGTTTTCTGCTAGTTCAGTTACTAAAGGTTGTATAGCCTTACTAACTGTACCTAACTCAACGTCACCAATTCTCGCTGTACCAGCAACTGTTCTTAAACCATCTGGTGCTAAAAATATTAAGTCACCACCAATCTCTTGAATACTATAACCACTTAAACAACCTACGTTTTTAGTAACAGGTACAATAGCTATATTACTTGAATCATTTATATTTATTAATTTAAATATACTGTTAGTACAAAATATAAATAACTCATTACGAAATCCTCTGATTCCTTCTATCTG
>Ga0209535_1000237_pt1 | contig 37431 bp, 39 predicted proteins | sample LinPmetageLP28_FD_184041 | JGI IMG/M metagenome (GOLD analysis project Ga0209535, IMG submission 184041) | Marine viral communities from the Pacific Ocean - LP-28 (SPAdes) (version 2) | ecosystem: Environmental > Aquatic > Marine > Oceanic | place: Pacific Ocean | collected 2009-08-22
TGAACCTGAGTTACCTGATGAACCTGATGAACCTGAGTTACCTGAAGAACCACTTGAACCATCATCACCTGAAGAACCACTTGAACCTGAGTTTCCTGATGAACCTGATGAACCTGAGTTACCTGAAGAACCACTTGAACCATCATCACCTGAGGAACCACTTGAACCTGATGAACCTGAGTTACCTGATGATCCACTTGAACCTGAGTTACCTGATGAACCTGATGAACCTGAGTTACCTGAAGAACCACTTGAACCATCATCACCTGAAGAACCACTTGAACCTGAGTTACCTGATGAACCTGATGAACCTGAGTTACCTGAAGAACCACTTGAACCATCATCACCTGAAGAACCACTTGAACCTGATGAACCTGAGTTACCTGATGATCCACTTGAACCTGAGTTACCTGAAGAACCACTTGAACCATCATCACCTGAAGAACCACTTGAACCTGAGTTACCTGATGAACCTGATGAACCTGAATTACCTGATGAACCTGAAGAACCACTTAAACCTGATGACCCACTTGAACCTGAGTTACCTGATGAACCTGAAGAACCACTAATACCTGATGACCCACTTGAACCTGAGTTACCTGATGAACCTGAAGAACCACTAATACCTGATGATCCACTTGTACCTGTGATACCTGATGAACCACTTGTTCCTGATGAACCTGATGAACCTGAAGCACCTGAAGAACCTGATGAACCTGAGTTTCCTGATGAACCTGAGCTACCTGAGTTTCCTGATGAACCGCTTGAACCATCTGTTCCTGATGAACCTGAAGTTCCTGATGAACCTGAGTTACCTGATGAACCTGATGAACCTGATGAACCATCTGTTCCTGAAGAACCTGATGTTCCTGAAGAACCCGAAGCACCTGAAGAACCTGATGAACCTGTTTTACCTGATGAACCTGATGAACCTGATGAACCATCAGTTCCTGAAGAACCTGATGAACCTGAGTTACCTGATGAACCTGATGAACCTGAGTTACCTGAAGAACCACTTGAACCTGAGTTACCTGAAGAACCACTTGAACCTGAATCACCTGATGAACCGCTTGAACCATCTGTTCCTGATGAACCTGAAGAACCTGATGAACCTGTTTTACCTGATGAACCTGATGAACCTGATGAACCATCAGTTCCTGAAGAACCTGATGTTCCTGAAGAACCCGAAGCACCTGATGAACCTGATGAACCTGAGTTACCTGATGAACCTGATGAACCTGAAGCACCTGATGAACCACTTGAACCTGAATTACCTGAAGAACCACTTGAACCTGAGTTACCTGAAGAACCGCTTGAACCATCTGTTCCTGATGAACCTGAAGAACCTGATGAACCTGTTTTACCTGATGAACCTGATGAACCTGATGAACCATCTGTTCCTGAAGAACCTGAAGAACCTGATGAACCTGTTTTACCTGATGAACCTGATGAACCTGATGAACCATCTGTTCCTGAAGAACCTGATGTTCCTGAAGAACCCGAAGCACCTGATGAACCTGATGAACCTGAGTTACCTGATGAACCTGATGAACCTGAGTTACCTGATGAACCACTTGAACCTGAATTACCTGATGAACCTGATGAACCATCTGTTCCTGATGAACCTGATGAACCTGAAGAACCTGACGATCCTGATGATCCTGATGATCCGCTTGAACCATCTGTTCCTGATGAACCTGATGAACCACTTGAACCTGATGAACCTGAAGTACCATCAGAAAGTACTGAACAAAGTACCATCATAGTACCATCGGCAATTGATCCAAGAGTACCAGAAACATGAGTTACCCCAATTAATGAAGGAGTAGCATTTGTAGGTCCTGATGTAACATTATATGTTGCAAAAGAAGATCCACCAGCTACTGATATTATAAGTTGTGCATTAGTAGTACTTAATAATTGTATCGCTAAAGGAGTAGAATTACTAGCTGTTCTTATTTGTGTTACAGATGAACCTATTGTATTATTGCTAAAATAAACTTCATTAATATTGGTTAAACCATTATCTGATGTTTTTTCAGCATTCACACAAGCCCCACTCAAACCAGTATTACCTGAAGAACCACTTGAACCTGAAGTTCCTGATGAACCTGATGAACCACTTGAACCACTTGAACCTGATGAACCATCATCACCTGATGATCCTGAAGTACCTGATGAACCTGAGTTACCTGATGAACCTGATGAACCTGAGTTACCTGAAGAACCACTTGAACCTGAATCACCTGATGAACCGCTTGAACCATCTGTTCCTGATGAACCTGAAGTTCCTGAAGAACCTGAGTTACCTGATGAACCTGATGAACCATCTGTTCCTGAAGAACCTGATGTTCCTGAAGAACCTGATGAACCTGTTTTACCTGATGAACCTGAAGAACCACTTGAACCATCTGTTCCTGATGAACCTGATGAACCACTTGAACCTGATTCCCCTGAAGAACCTGATGAACCATCTGTTCCTGATGAACCTGATGAACCATCTGTTCCTGATGAACCTGAAGTACCTGAAGAGCCACTTGAACCATCTGTTCCTGATGAACCTGAAGTTCCTGAAGAACCTGAGTTACCTGATGAACCTGATGAACCATCTGTTCCTGAAGAACCTGATGTTCCTGAAGAACCCGAAGCACCTGAAGAACCTGATGAACCTGTTTTACCTGATGAACCTGAAGAACCACTTGAACCATCTGTTCCTGATGAACCTGATGAACCATCTGTTCCTGATGAACCTGAAGTACCTGAAGAGCCACTTGAACCATCTGTTCCTGATGAACCTGAAGAACCATCTGTTCCTGATGAACCTGAAGTACCTGAAGAGCCACTTGAACCATCTGTTCCTGATGAACCTGAAGAACCATCTGTTCCTGATGAACCGCTTGAACCTGATGAACCTGATAAACCTGATGAACCTGAAGTTCCTGAGTTACCACTTGCTGCATAATTAATTACACACTTATCATTATTAGTAAACCCAGTATCAACTAAAACATCAACAGTATATAGAACTCTTCCTGTTGAGTTAGATAAAGCAACAACAGTAGCTACAAATACTTCATTTCCACCTGTAGCATCATATATTGTTACTACTCCAAATCCAGTAGAAGAATTACCTGTATTATTCCATGATAACAACCACTGCTCCATATCGATACCACTAGCATCATCATGACTAATAGTTAATAAACCTGTTCCTGAGTTATAACTCCAATCACCTGAATTTGAAGTTGCTTGTGTACTAGAATACGAATATGGAACTCCTCCTTTTAGACCATCTATACCACTTGATCCTGATGAACCGCTTGTTCCTGATGAACCTGATGAACCTGATGAACCTGATGTACCTGATGAACCTGATGTACCTGATGAACCATCATCACCTGAGGATCCTGAAGAGCCATCTGTTCCTGAAGAACCTGATGTACCTGAAGAACCGCTTGAACCATCTGTTCCTGATGAACCTGAAGTTCCTGATGAACCTGAGGCACCTGAAGAACCTGATGAACCTGATTTACCTGATGAACCTGATGAACCTGATGAACCATCTGTACCTGAAGAGCCTGAAGTTCCTGAAGAACCGCTTGAACCACTTGAACCATCATCACCTGATGATCCTGAAGAACCGCTTGAACCATCTGTTCCTGATGAACCTGAAGTACCTGAAGAGCCACTTGAGCCGCTTGAACCATCGTCACCTGATGATCCTGATGAACCACTTGAACCATCTGTACCTGAAGAACCACTTGAACCTGAAGTTCCTGAAGAACCTGATGAACCATCTGTACCTGATGAACCTGAAGAACCACTAGTTCCTGCAGGACCATCATTAACAAAATCTACTACTGCATCAAAATTACTAGTTGAAGTAGTTATATTACCTGATAGAGGATCTACAGTAAGTTCATAATTTCCGGTATTAGAAGCAACTCCTGTAACTGTAAATGTTCCTATATCATTAGCATTATCTGCTGCTTGTACAGTTAATATTCCTGCTGGTGCTATGTTGTCTCCAACAAATGATGCTAACCAAGCTTCCATGTTAACACTTTCTGCACTTACATTAGCTATATATACTTCTGTAATGTTGCTGAATGCTGTACCACCAGTCCAATCAAATTCTATTTTTCCTGATGCTGGATTAGTTCCTGAGCCATCAAAATCATATCTTATTCCACCTCTTTCTCCATCTGTTCCAGATGAACCACTTGTTCCTGAAGAACCTGAAGAACCATCTGTTCCTGAAGAACCTGATGTACCTGAAGAACCTGAAGAACCTGATGAACCACTTGAACCATCATCACCTGAAGAACCACTTGAACCTGAAGAACCGCTCGAACCATCTGTTCCTGATGAACCTGAAGTTCCTGAAGAACCGCTTGAACCATCTGTACCTGATGAACCACTTGTTCCTGATGAACCTGAAACTCCTGAAGAGCCTGAAGAGCCTGAAGAACCTGAAGAACCTGCTATTCCTGTTAATAAACATATACTACCTACCCCTGTTACAATACCTGTTGAAGTCGTTGATGATATTGTTACATCTAATTTGTAAATATTACCACTAAGTGATATACTACTAATATTATAAATTGCAGTATCTCCACCTGAGTCATTTATTTTTAGCATACCTGTTTGGAATACTAAATATTGATTGAAAAATGTTGATTGGTCTACACCATTATCATCTACTTTATTGACATATACAGACGTTACTATAGGGTATAAATTAGTTCCTGTAGCTATCTCTCCACTAGATGGAGTAGTTGTTGTAGATGTAGTTATATCATACTCAAAACATTGTGATGATGATAATCCTGATGAACCACTTGAACCTGAAGTTCCTGATGAACCTGATGAACCTGATGAACCTGATGAACCATCTGTACCTGAAGAACCACTTGATCCTGATGAACCTGATTCACCTGAAGAACCTGAAGAACCTGAAGAACCACTTGAACCATCATCACCTGAAGAGCCTGAAGAACCACTTGAACCATCTGTTCCTGATGAACCTGATGAACCTGATGATCCTGAAGAACCATCATCACCTGAAGAACCTGAAGAACCACTTGAACCATCTGTTCCTGATGATCCTGATGAACCTGATGAACCTGAATTACCTGAAGAACCGCTTGAACCATCTGTTCCTGAAGAACCTGAAGTACCACTTGATCCTGATGAACCACTTGATCCTGATGAACCTGATGTTCCTGAAGATGTATAACCACAAATTACTAAACTAGCTCCTTGTGCTAAATTTGTAAATGAACCACTTACATAAGTTACTCCTATTTGAGTTCCAGATGTTGCTAAATAAGTATAATTAGCTATATTCCCATTAGGATCTTGTATTGTAATTACATCACCTACTGATAAACCATTTAATATTAAAAATAAAGGAGTTGAGGTGCTTACAAATTGTAATCTAGCAACAGCACTAGCTATTAATGTTGAATTATTACTACTATCTAAAAGATCTACTTGATCTGTTCCTGTTGGATTGGTTGTAAGTTTAACTGTTGAACAACCTCCTCCTTCATTACAACATTGACTAAAAACACAAGTAGTAACAGTATCTCCTTGATTAGCCCCTGTAAAAGAACCTGATATATAACTTACGTTTATAGCTGTGGAAGAAGGCTGTCCTAATATTGTAAAAGTAGCAGTACCCCCATTAATTGTTATTTCTATTATAGAGCCAGTACTTACACCAGCAAGTAATTGTAAAGTTGGATCGTTTGCACCATTAAAAGTTAGTTGAGTAACTAAATTAGCTGCAAGTGTTGCTGATCCATTGCTTTGTAGCATTATAATTTTTCCAGCTGACATTCCAGATACAGCTGCTACATTTGTACTACATGCACCACTTAAACCATCTACTCCCGATGAGCCTGATGTACCTGAAGAACCATCTGTTCCTGAAGAACCTGATGTACCTGAAGAACCTGAAGAACCTGAAGAACCTGAAGAACCATCTGTTCCTGAAGAACCTGATGTACCTGAAGAACCTGAAGAACCATCTGTTCCTGAAGAACCTGATGAACCATCTGTACCTGATGAACCACTTGATCCTGATGAACCTGAAGTTCCTGAAGAACCGGAATTACCTGATGATCCTGAAGAACCTGAAGTACCACTTGATCCTGATGAACCATCTGTACCTGATGAACCTGATGAACCTGATGAACCTGATGAACCTGATGTTCCGGATGAACCTGAATCACCTGAAGAACCTGATGAACCATCTGTTCCTGATGAACCTGATGAACCTGATGAACCTGAAGTACCATCTGTTCCTGAAGAACCTGATGAACCTGAAGTTCCTGAGCTACCTGAGGTACCATCTGCCCCTGCACTTGTAAAACATACAGAGTATGTACCTGTTTGAGCATTATTATTAATAAATACATCAAGAAATGTTAATGTAAATACGAAATCACCATTACCGTTTACACTAACTGCAGTTATTTGGTAGTCTGCACCTCTTCCATCTGAAGATTTAGTTAATTTAATACGTCCCGTTTGACTATTTACATATTGTGAAAGAAATATAGATTTATCATCACCATTACTATCAATTTTATCAAATATAAATGATGAAATGCTACCAAAAAGAACTGCATTTCCAGCAAATTCTCCACTTGCTGGGTTAGTAGTTCCTGATGTTACTAAATCATATTCCATACATTCTGATGCACTAATACCTGATGATCCTGAAGTACCTGATGAACCTGATGAACCACTTGATCCTGATGAGCCACTTGATCCTGATGAACCGTCTGTACCTGAAGATCCTGATGAACCTGATGAACCTGAGGAACCTGAATTACCTGAAGAACCACTTGAACCATCTGTTCCTGAAGAACCTGATGTACCTGATGAACCTGAAGAACCTGAAGAACCCGAATCACCTGAAGATCCTGATGAGCCATCTGTTCCTGATGAGCCACTTGAGCCATCCGTTCCTGATGAACCTGATGAACCTGATGAACCTGAATCACCTGAAGAACCTGATGAACCATCTGTTCCTGAAGAACCACTTGAACCATCTGTTCCTGATGAACCACTTGAACCATCTGTTCCTGATGAACCTGATGAACCTGAAGTTCCTGAAGAACCTGAGTTACCGGATGAACCTGATGAACCATCTGTTCCTGATGAACCTGATGTTCCTGATGAACCTGAATTACCTGAAGATCCTGATGAACCGTCTGTACCTGAAGACCCACTTGAACCATCTGTACCTGATGAACCTGATGAACCTGAAGTTCCTGAAGAACCTGATGAACCATCTGTTCCTGATGAACCTGAAGAACCATCTGTTCCTGATGAACCTGATGAACCTGATGAACCTGAATTACCTGAAGATCCTGATGAACCGTCTGTACCTGAAGAACCACTTGAACCATCTGTTCCTGAAGAACCGGATGTTCCTGAAGAACCTGAATCACCTGAAGAACCACTTGAGCCATCTGTTCCTGAAGAACCACTTGAACCATCTGTTCCTGATGAACCTGAAGAACCATCTGTTCCTGATGAACCTGAAGTACCTGAAGAGCCACTTGAACCATCTGTTCCTGAAGAACCACTTGAACCTGATGAGCCTGATTCACCTGATGATCCTGATGATCCATCTGTTCCTGATGAACCTGAAGAACCATCTGTTCCTGATGAACCTGATGAACCATCTGTACCTGAAGAGCCTGAAGTTCCTGAAGAACCACTTGAACCTGATTCCCCTGAAGAACCACTTGAACCATCTGTTCCTGAAGAGCCACTTGAACCTGATGAGCCTGATTCACCTGAAGATCCTGAAGAACCATCTGTTCCTGATGAACCTGAAGAACCATCTGTTCCTGAAGAACCACTTGAGCCACTTGAACCTGATGAGCCTGATTCACCTGAAGAACCTGAAGAACCATCTGTTCCTGATGAACCTGATGAACCATCTGTACCTGAAGAACCTGAAGTTCCTGAAGAACCACTTGAACCTGATTCCCCTGAAGAACCACTTGAGCCTGAGTTACCTGATGAGCCTGATGAACCTGAGTTACCTGATGAGCCTGATGAACCTGATGAACCTGAAGATCCTGACGTATTACTTCCTACAAATAACCAACTAGCAGTATTAGTAATATTAGCAGAATCAGTTAAAACATAAATACCATTATTAGCAGTAGTAGAATCTTCAGCAACAGTAACAGTCATACCATTATAACCATAATAACTGCCATCTAATGCTGTCCAGTTAGATGCTACAATTAAATCTGCTTTTGTAGGCACATTTGCACGAGCATCAAATGCTCCTGCTATTTGTGGCTCAAAATTTGCCGATATTGGTAATGTTCCTTTTTGTCTTGCCATTTTATATTATTATGTCAAAAATCTTAATTTTCGTGCACCTATAACAGATCCATTATGTGTATACCTATCATAAGGAATATTACTAACTCCTTGTATTGTTTTGGTTACTGATGTTACTGTAAATGTTGCTAAGTTAATATTATCAAATACGTTACTTAATGTATTAAATTGTTGTAACCCTGTTATAGTACTAAATGCCTGGGGTATGTCAATTGTTTGTTTTGCACCACCCCCACCAGATTCTGTTACCACATCTACTGTTATATTACTAGTCATTGATTGTAAACCTTGTTTAGTCAATGTACTAATATTTACTGTGGTAGCAAACACTGGGTAAACACCTGTTATTGTTCTTGTTAAATTATTGTTAGTTTGACCAGCAGGTAGAGGACTATTAAAATTATTTCCTGTACTTGATAGAGGTTGCTGACCAGCATCATAAGCAACTCTTGAAGTCCATGATTGAGCACCCTGTACTATCGTATATACTGCGGTTGTAGCTGTAGAATTTGTTAGGGAAGTACTAGATTGTGGAGTTGGTACTGATCCCGGTCCTGTGTAAATATACGCATTAGGTAATCCACTTCTAAATCCATTTGTACCATAAGCTGGGTTGATTGATCCCCTACTAAATGTTGAAGATAAAGTTATACCTCCTATTGCAAATTGTTCCCCAATTTCTCTAAAACCAGATGGTGATAAAGTAAAATTTGTTTGTGATGGATTTGTTAATGATGGAAATAATTCAGGATATAACATTAAATCCATCATTTCTTGAAATGATTTTCCAGGTGATGGAAATGTTGTTCCTGATGATATATTATCAAAAGGTGAATTTCCTGGGAAGTTTTGAGGTAAAGCAGTTGCATTAATAAAATTACCACCTGCAGAATCTATTGTTATTTCTGTTGCACTAGTTTGTGTAAGAGTAATACCTGTTCCTTCTGTTAAATTAACAGTAGAATCTACTCCTGCAGCAGCATCTAAATTTAAAGGAACACTTGTTCCTGATTTTGCTCCTGCTGATAATGTATAAGTATCTCCCCCTCCTGTGAATTCAATATTTGCTTGACCACCACCAAAATTAGTAACTGTAACCCCTGATCCTATAAAATTTAATCCAGTTGCTACTGGAACTACTGGAGCTCCTCCTTGTAATACATCTATTCCTCCAAACCCTGGAAGGTTAGATAAGTCAAATGATTGAGAAAGATTATTTTCCCAAGTATAAAAATTTAAAAAAGTTCCTTGTAAAGAAGCTGAATAAAACAGAGATGAAAAATTCCCATCTACCTCAGCAAATGTTAACTCTGATCCTTTAGTCTGTCTTAATATTATTGCCATTTTAACCTTTAATTATAAATATTATAACCTTTAAGAAAATTGATTTTATTTATCATTAAACGTTGTAGGGTTGTTATCTGTTTGTATTCCTAATTTTGGATTATTATTATTAACGCTAGTTGGTAAGATTTTTACAGTTTCCATATCAAATATTATTTGGGTTCCATTACTTTGTTTTTTTATTGATGCTAATTCTTTTTGAATAGTATCAGGAATAAGATATCCATGTAATTTTAATGAAAATTGAGTTTTTACAATTCTGTTTCCTGCATTTTCTATTTCTACAGAAGTTGCATAATTATCAATACGTGCTCTAAATTTAAATCTTTCAGGATTACCCCAATAAGAATCAGAAGCATAATTCATTGCTTCCACAATTTTATTCATTTGTTCTACATAATAAGTTGATATAATAAAATCATAAGTTAAATTTACATAATCTGGTACTACTACAGCATATGATTCTTTTTTAGGGATTCTATTATTTAGTATATTAAAATTATCATATTCATTTTTTGCACTATATTGTTTTTCAAATAATTGAACATTATTAGGATAATTAGCATCTAATTTATTAGCTATACTTCTTACTTTTTCTATATTATTACGTTTAAAAGTAATAACAGGCATCATTATCTTTCCTTTTAAATCCCTATAATACCCTTGCTTTTGAACTTGTGCCCATCTTTCAGGTGATCCATAATACACAGGAACTTTTTGTACTACACCATTCTGCATTACAGTGGGTTTGATAACATTTTCTAAATAGAAGAAAAGTGCCTCATCATTTTCTTTTAATCCTAAAGAAAAAGGTTTTGTTTTATCATCCCTAAAAGATACTTGATTACCTCTATTATTTCTATCAGGAAAAGCTCTATTAGGATTTCCTGTAGTTTCACCATTTTCGGGATTTTTATAAGTATCCTGTACAGGATTACTTAATAATATTTCCCTCTGTGTTTTAGGTCTAGGTATTTTTCCGTGTTCTGCCATATTATTGATATCTTGCTTGAGTTAAACCTAACTTATCTGCTTGTACATAATGAGATTTACAAATAATTGAAATATTAGAACCATAAGCACTTAAATCTCCTGGACCATCTGCTAAATTAATAGTATTTACATTATTAGGATACTCTGGATTTTTACCTACAAAGTATTGATTTGCTATTACTTCATGTACTTCATAATAACCTTCATTATACATAATAATATCCCCTACTTGTGGTACTAAATCAGCTCCATATCCTGTTTGAGGTAATCCTGTATAACTATTTCCTTGACCTTGTCCTGATGAATCTGGATTAAGATTAAAATCTTGATTTTTATCTAATAAATCATCTCTTAAAAAGCTAAATTGTATTTCTTTATTAAAATCAGTTCCTAAATCACTTTCAGGATAAATTTCATCTGTTCTTTCTACTAAAGTATTAAGTAAAACAGGTCCCATATAATACTTTTCTTCAGCTGCTTCTCCGTATAAATTAATTTTTGTTTCTTCTAATTTATATTTGTAAAAAGCACACTGCTCTGTTATGATATCACCCATCAATTCTCTACTCATATGTCTGAATAGACTTACATCTCTTTGTGTGCCAAATAATGCCATATTATCCTATATAAATTACTCTTGGAACTCTGTCTAATTCCTTCATTACAAAATCAGATTCCATTGTTCTTCTTTCTAATAACTTTTCTCTTGATGTTTCATCAAAAAATGCTCTTAATGAAGCTAATAATGCTTCTTTTTCTTCTCTTGCTGCTGCTATTAAATCAGCTTGGTTTAATGTTATTTCAGCATTAGGTATTGGAATAGTTTCATATTTACCTCTTACATATCCTAACATTTCTTTACATATAGCTAAAGTCATTTCAAATATCCAACTTCTACCTACTGAATTAATTTCATCATATTTAGGGTTTTTATAAGGTACCCCACTTACCATTTTTATTTTATCATAAGCTTCTACTATAGATGCTGTTGATCTTTGAGATTTAGATATAAACTCTACCCACATATTTCCTGCCGAACCTGATGGATTATCTAATGATGCTGTTCCAAATGCTTGGGGAATAGGAAATACTCTTAACACATTATCATGCATTTCAAATGAATAGTTAGATATTCTAACTGTATCATTCATTTCTATTTGTTGAATAATAGCCATATCATAATTTAAAGGCATCATAAGATAACCTCCACCATAACCAAATCCACCTAATCCTCCAACTCCATCAATTCCTGCTGCTACTGTTCCTCCTAAACCAAACCCAAAACCATCATAAGCATTCATCATTAAAGCAGAAGCTGGTCTGTCTTCATAAAATACTCTCATTATTTCAATATCATTAGGTTCTGTAAAGCCATTTTGGTATGCTAATTCATTTAAATCATAATCTTGAACACTTCCAGATAATGGTACTTTTAATTTATGCCAAGGAACATTTCCTCCTGTTCCAGCTTCAACCCCATATTGTTCTGAAAAATCAATTACACGACCTAAGTTAGGTGTTACAATTGCTTCATCAATTTCTATACTTGAAGGTGCTCCCTCTAATGTTAAATAATTTTCTCTAATTTTATAAGCATATAATTCATTACCATACACCGTAACTGCCTCTTCAAATGCAGCATAAATATTTACTGCTTGTAATTCAATTTCAACTAAAGGATAACCTAATCTTCTAGTAACAAAAGTACAAACCTTGTCTGCATCTTTTTCAAAGGCTATATCATTGTCATAAAACCCAAAAGGTGTATCTCCTGGGTGGAATGAACTAGATCCGGGCCAAATTGGTATGTTTGCCATAATTTATTTTTTAATTCGTTGCTATTGGTGCATTTACTAACACATATTCTACATCTATACTTGAACTGATAGCATATACAGATATAAATTCTATGTCTTGACTAAAGCTTCCTATAAAATCACTTCCTGATACTCCAACCCCCGAAAACATTAGAGAAGAAGTTGGTAATACATCCATAGTCCAATAAGATGGTGTTACACCTGAAGATGTGAATGATACAGCTAATGAAGCTGAATCATCCATATTTGTTATTCTTCCATAAGCTATACTATATGAAGGAAATAAAGCTGGGCCTGGAGTTAAACCATTAGTGTTAATTAAATCAACTGAAGTAGTATTAGGACAAGTTACTATTCTTCTATCATAATTAGTTACATTAGGAATTCTATAAAGATTTTCATTAACGGTTCTAATACCATTAATTACATGGTCTTCCTTAATTTTTACTTGGAATGTTGAGGGTTTTATAGTGGATGCCATATCTTTTTGTTATAAATATGGAAGAAAATGAAGTAAACATAAAAAACATGTTTATTTTTTACTTTTCCCACTAGACCCAGCTGAACCCTTTATGATTCCTCTCCCTGTTGCTTCTTCATATATTTCAATCAAATCATCAACAATAGGATCTCTATGATTTTGCATTAAGGTTACTCCAATCATATTTTTTACCCTACGAGAAGCAGCATATAAAAATCTAAAACCTGAGTCTGCTTTGCTACGTAAATCTACTTGATGATCATCCCCACAAACTACCATTTTTGATCTTAAACCTATACGAGTTGAAATCATTTCCATTTGTTCATGAGTAACATTTTGTGCTTCATCTACAATAATACAACTATCTAAAAAAGTTCTTCCCCTCATAAATGCTAATGGAACTATTTCTATTTTACCATCTTCAATTAATTTTTCAACTTTTACTTTATCATAAAGAGAATACATATTTTGGTAAATAGGTTGAATCCAAGGATCCATTTTTTCTCTTAAATCCCCAGGTAAAAATCCAATTTCTTCTTTTGAAACTGTAGGTCGGGTTATTATTATTTTTGAATAGTGTCTTCTTAAAAGTCCATCTAAAGCTATATTACATGCTAGTAAAGTTTTACCTGATCCAGCTTTGCCAGCTAGTATAGTTAAAGTATTATCTAATATTTTTGCTTTTGCTTCTTTTTGTTCTTCGTTTAATTGTATTTTAAATTTAATTGGATTCTTCACTATTCTTTTTGGTCTAAATACTTCGTCTGTATGATGATTTGAGGTCATTATGGGTTATTTTAATTAATTTATCAAGGCCTGCATTAACATGATTTGTTTCATCTAATAAAAGATCAAATTTGAATCTTTCATCTAAAGGTAAAACTAAATCTACTTGGGAACCCCACCTAATTAAACTAAATCTTTCATTTTGAGTACAAAGATCTTGCTGTTTTTTAAATGGAGCTATTACATTTACATCTTCATCGGCTATTTGTATTATATGATATGTGTAATCTAAAGAAGGTACATATATCTGGTTAGACATTCTTTCGTTAAATTTTAAGTAATCCATATTATTAGGATTAATTACTTTATTTAATATATCCTTTTCAACAGCTAACATGGGTTTGTTAGTTGATTCAATAGGTTCTAAATTTTTATATTTTAATACTCCCCCATAAGGAATTCTATTAATATGTACATCATAAAATGACATAAATATTCCTATTACTAATGAGGGTTTATTGTAGCTTTTATCCCCCATTACATCTTGAATTGTATAATCTATACCTTTAATTTCAAGTACCTGTTCTCCTGGTTGTACTATTTTTTGATACAAAATAGTTCCATCAGCTGGGCTGTAGAAATGTTCATAATCTATATATGAAGGTCTAATTGGATCTCTAAAAAAGAATGTATTACTTAATTCACCTACAGATATTTTAGATAATTCTGCTACTTCACCATTTAGCCAGTCTTCTAATTTTTCAGCCATTAAAGGAGAGTTTTAAAATGATCCACTCTATTTAAATGCATTACCATACAACTTAACATTGCTCCTGATTTCATATACTCTGATAAATTGAAAATTACAGGTTCCATTCCCTCATTAGAACATATTTTTTCTAATGAAGCTATTTTATGTTTTTCACCATCATAAAATTCATCTCCTCGTTTCATTTCTGAAATATTTGAAGCACATAAAATCATATTACCTAATCTAACTGAATTAGCCATTCCATATAGCGAGTCATTAACATTTATGTCTATTACGTTAGTATGTGCGCTTATTTGTGCGACCTCGGATCGATCATATAACTCCGTACAAACCATAGTACTGCGCGTATTTAACGGGAAAATACTACAATCTAAATGATACATATACTCATCAACCATTTTAACTTTAATAATTTCCATATCAAAATTTTCTTCCATCCATTGATAAGTTTTTTTATCTGAACGAATATCATATCCACCTATATAAACATTATCCTTAAGATATTTTATATCAGCTTCACCTTCCCATTTATGAGGAGATATGTGAGTTTTATAACCCATTTGATTAAAAAATTTCTCACCTACAAATTCTTCACCTTGCCTTGGGGGTGAAGTATAGTTAGATAATAAAATATGATTTTCATCTTTAATATGAGGTAATTGTAATCCTAAATTAGCTACATAAATTAAGTCTTGGAAATTACCTTCTGCAGGTAATAAATGCACTAATGATTGACCCGCCATAAAATTATATAGATCCATAAATTGCTTATAAGCTTTAGGTCTATTTATAGATAATTCTTTTTCGGACATTTCTTTCATCCAAACATTATTTGGATCATTTGTTGAAAATGTATGTGGGAAATTCATTAAGTAACTTTGAATAGGTAACTGTGAGGGTGTCTCTTTCATTTAAAAACTTTTTATTATTAATTCCGATATAAATATACTAACTACTTACTAAGTAACCAAGGAATAAAAAAAGCCCCGCTTTCGCGAGGCTTTTAATAAATATATGAATTATACTATTACAGGCTGTTTAATCCTGAAACGTAAATTCTACCATAAAATTCTGGTCTTAACATCTTCTTAGCGTAACGAGTTAATAAACCTTTTCTTGGAGTGAAGGTTGTTGGATCGTAAACTAATGGAGTCATGATTAATGGAATATATGGAGAGAATACAGCACCTGCTTCCAAGAACTGACCACCTCTGTATCCTAATAGGATCGTGTTGTCTGTCATGTAAGGGTTTTTGTAAACTTGATATCTACCATTCATTGAACCAGCTTTCTGTACACCAAATGCGTAGCTCATTTTAGCAGCATCACCATCTGAGTTACTAGCAAATCCTGGAATAGATTCGATAATAGTAGCTACTGTTGGAGAACATACCATGAAATTCGCTCCACCTCTAAGTGTTCTTTGGTGAATGATGTTACTTAACTTCTGAACTTTAGTTCCTAAAGTTTGGAACCACTGTCCTTGTGAGTTAAAGAAGCCTAAATTCGCTCCAGCACCCGCAGCAGTAATTGTTGCGTTGTTAGTAGCACTCCAGTACTCATCACCAGCACCAGCATCTTCGATTAGCATTGCAAGAATTTCTTGATCAATTTCTAATGAAATATACTCACTCATGATTGAAGTTAATTCAGCTTCAGCATCTAAAGAATGATAAGCATTTAGATCTTGAGCGAACTCAGGCGTCCAAACAGCTTTCAATTTTTTAGTTTTAGCTACGATAGCTTCACTTCTCATTTGTACATTAATCTCTGGAATAGCGATTGGTTGGTTAGCAGCATTTAATGCAACGTTACCATCTTCAAAATCACCTCTGTTATTGTCAGTAGGTTGTAGAGTTTGTAAAATAGTAGTTGTTGCAGCTGGAGCAATTTGTGAACCAGCAACACAGAAGAAAGAAATTATTCCATCTACTCCTCTAACGTCTGCAGCAGCTGCAGCACCTAAAGTAATTACAATTGCTCCAGCACCTGCACCTGCATTTGGTCTAGAAGCAACTGAGAAAGTTACTGTATCACCAGCAACATATCCAGATCCTGGGTTGTTAACAATCATCCCAGTAGTAGCACCACCAACAGCTACCAAAAAGTCAACTGTTAAACCAACACCAGCAACAGAAGTTGTAGCAGTAGGGGCAATGTTATTATCCGCACCACCAGCAGTACCAGCAGAGTCAGTAGTAATATCACCAGCTGGAACTGTTGAAACACCAGCAGCAGGAGTTGGGAAATAAGCACCTGAACTTAATTTAGTAAATGCTGGGTATTGTCTTGATCCATCAGCTGGAAGCGTAGCTGCTCCACCTAAATAAAATCCTTGAATAGCCGTTGCATCATAGTTAGCATCTAATACAGTAGCTAAAAAGTTAACCTTTTCAACATTTGCAACTGTATCTGTACCAGTAAATGTAAATGCTGAGTCAGCATTCATATCTCTGTAGAAATTAGCGTTACCAACATTGTAAGTAGTAGCAGCTAAAGCACCTGAAACTAAGTTTTGAGTTGAATATCCAAATCTACCAGCTCCATATAAACCACCTGCAGCCGCGTTACCGAAACCACTAGTGTTTGTTGGAACTGCATCTGGAGATGCTGTACCATATAAAGATTGTCCAATTGTAAATGGATTCTTTTGAGTATTTCCTGCTGTTTCTGGTGAACCTACGTTAGTTCCACCATATTGGAAATCTAGATAAAATACTAGACCTGAAGGAAGATTCATTGGCTGAACCGAAACGAATTCTTTCGCTGCGATTTGTCCAAATACCTTTCTTACCAATGGTAAAGCAACACCAGCCCACTGACCTGCAGGACCGTTACCAGCTGTAAATGTAGCTGATCCACCACCTGTTTGAGTGTTCTCTGTTACTAATTGTTTTGCTTGGTTTTCCAAGATCATAGACATATTGTTTTTGTCTTGCTCGGATCCCATGCCTTCTAATAGACCTGTTTTGGCCCATTTAGCGCTTAACCTTGCAGAATCACTTTGTAGTGATTTGTAAGTGTTTGCACTTTCTAATAATGAATTTAATTGTGACATGTTTTAATAATTTTTAGTCGTTTATAATTTAATTTTTAACCGTTGATAATACCTGCCAATTTCTGGAAGCGCATTACCATTTCATCTGATTCTACAATAGGTTTTTTACTTGGAGCTTTTGGAGTTGATATTGATTTTGAAGCTCTACCTAAATTTTCATTTATGTGTTTTTTAGTTGAATTGAATCCTGTGTTAACAGTTTCAAATACTAATTTTGCTTCTTTTACAGTACCAGCTTTGTCAAATGCTTCTAATACTTTTACCTTTTGAGATTCGTTTAAATTTTTAGATTTAAAGATTTTATTAGTATAAAGTAACTTAGCGTTTAATAAATTGATTTCATTTAACTCAGATCTTAAAGTCTTAACAGTTTCATAAGCTTCTGCTAATTCTTCTTTCATCTTAGAATCACCTGCAAATTTTCTTTTACCATCAGCTTTCTCCATGTTTTCAGAATCAGCTCTACGTTGTTTCATGTCTTGCTTTTTCTTACCATGTTTAGCGCCTTCAGCATCGTCTAATCGTGCATCGTACCCTTGTTTTTCATCAATTTCTTCTTTTGCTTCGTCCAATTCAACGTCAACCGCAGTTTCCATATCATCTTCTACTTCTACTTCTCCATCTTCATCTACATCCACATCAACGTCATCTTCGAATGATTCACCAGCTTCTAATTCGCCAGCTCCTACCATGTCTTCAATTACGTCTTCAATGAATTTTTTAAGATCCTCTTCAGACATATCTTCAAGGTCGATATCTTCGTCCTCATCTTCAATGTCTTCTTTTTCGTCCTTTTCACCGTCTAAGTAGCCTTCTTCTTCAGCATCAGTACGTTCGTCCTCTTTCAAGTCCTCTTTTTCGTCCTTCATACCGTCTTTGTAGCCTTCTTCTTCAGCGTCTGTACGAGCATCTTCTTGTAATTCTTTGTCCAACTCTGCTAAAATTTCATCTAATTCAGATACATCTTCCTCTTTGATTTTACGCATTTTTTCTGCGTCAGCTTCTGCTTTGTTATCGCTTTTACGATCATCGCCTTCTGCCTTTTCCTTTTTGGTCATGTATTCTTTTTTTTCCGAAATTTCTGCATCATCTTTCTTTGCTTCGTCTACTTTATCTTCTACAGCTTCATCCATATCCTCTTTATCCATTTCTTCTAACTTTGCAGCTAGCATAGATTTGATTTGTGGTTGAAACGCTTCTTCTAAAGCAATCTTAGCATTTGCAATGGCTGATTCTTTTACAGTCTTTGCATCGGCGATAGCCTCTTTTAAAAAGTTTCTGTTCATTTTCCTTAATTTTTTTTGGAAGTACGATTATTAGGAATCGTAATAAGAATTTATAATTTGTGAATGTCATATCAGAAATGACATATTATGTTTATACGTATATGAAGATTATTAAAAATAATAAGAAAAAGCGCCTCTTCGAAAAGAAAGCGCTAATTCCGGTTCACAGGGTAAAATTGTTTATATTATAGGACATGACCCATTAGCACATAATATTTCTGTGATAATATTATTTACTTTGGTATATGGGTTTTTTTGTTGAATTTCGATTCCTTCTTTTACTAAATGCATAAATGAATCTGGATTTGAGGGTGTTGAAACAAAATCCCAACATAGTAATTCGAAGTCATCTTGTACTTCTTGTACTTCACCCATTGGTTTTAAACTTCCCATTCCACGAGAAGATACTCCAACTGTAATTCCACTTTCAACTAATGCTTTTAAAATATTTCCACATGGAGTAGGTAATATTTCTATTTTACCCATTACATTATCTCCATCCCACCACATATCAGCTATATTATGTGATACATTTTGTAAATTAATAATAGTACTATCTGGGTGGTCTAATTCACCCATTGCTCTATTTTCATCTACTAATACTCTATACTTGTCAATTTCTCTTTCCCATAAATCTTTAGAATAATATCTACCATTACCGTTTTTTACTTCGGCGGTAGCTAATATTCCTTCAACTAATGGATTACCTCTTTTAGAAATATTATTTTCTGATAAGGAGGTCGGCATGGCTGTGAATAGCCTTGTTTCAACAAGTACTTGCTTACTCATATATTAAAATTTTTCTTGTCCAACTTTTCTTGGAGCATAATCAGCTGATTGGCCATTATTCTTTTCCCAAGCTATAGCATCAGATTCATCAACTATTTCTTTTTTGTAAGATTTACCACACATTTTTTCATAAAGTTTTTCCATCTTCATTTTTCTTCTTTCAAGATCTTTAACTTCACGCTGCATAGCCTTAATTTTTGTCTTATCAGCTAGCTCAGATAAATTTTCATCTTCAGTTACCATAGAAAGTCTTGCATTCTTTTTTTCTACAATTTCATCAATATGGTTGATTTTAGCTTCTAAAGCTACTATTTGGGATTGTTTATCAATTTCAGCTAATTTACTATCTAATGTTTCTTTTTTTACTTTTTTCTTTTTTGGTAGTGGTTTTTCCCCTAATGGGCCATTTTCCATTAAATCTAATAATGATATCATTTTATTTTCTTTTAGTTTTACTTTTTCCATTTGGTCAGATTTACTAGCTGTTAATCCAGGTGCTTCATCTGTGTATCCAATTCCATCAACTCCAAAAGCTGCGTTTTTAACATAATATAAAGGATCACTAGCTAAATTTTTAGCTACTAGTTTTTCTGCTTTTGCTATTGCTTCTCCTAAATCTGCATCTGATACAGTTTCTCTAACTTTATCCATTTCAAATTTAAGACCTAATCTAAATTCTTCACCATTTAAATTATCAACATTTTTATCATCTTTATAATCAAATCCTTTTGTTTCTAATTCAACTATATCTTTATCAGGCTTGCTAGCATCTGCTTTACGTGCTTCATCTGCTTTAGATTCTTTAGTTTGAGCAATGTGTACCGGAGGATATCTATTAGGGTTTTTTGGATTTGCTTCCTTTATTATTTCCATATTTTCATCAAATATTTTAAACCAATCTGGTTTAGTATTTGATTGAGTAACTACACCCGCTATATTTTCAGATATTACAGATCTATTTAGTAATATTTCTTCTGCTTGATTAAATGTAGCAGAATTAATTACCATGTGTGGGTAATTTCTTTTAACCTCTTTAAGGAAAATTTCTTTACTACCTTTTCCTTTTTTTATTTGGTTGTATTGTTCTTGTATTGTTTTCATTTATTCTCCTTTTAATAAGTCTTTAATATCTTTTATATAATCTAAAACTAAATCTGTTGGTTTTACCACTGAATATGATGATGGATTATCATTATAATAATCACTTGTTTCATTTTTAGCGTTGCTCAACATCTTATAAATATCATTCATTTCTTGTTCAATTACATCAAATGCTGCTATTCTTTTATCTTGATAATCTTTTTGATCCTCAAATAATTGTTTTACATCTAACTTTGAACCTTTTTGTACGTAATTTCCTGCTTTATTTTTTGGAACTAATTTATACCCAAACTCACTAGTATAGGTATTTTTTTCTACTCCATCTTTACCGGCTTTAGGACCCGGACCTAAACTTGCACCTGGGTCTTTACTTTCTGGGATAGGTTTTTGTTTCTTTTTAGGTTTTCTGAATGCATAAGGTGTTAAAAAAGCACCTGCTGCCCCAGATGTTGACATTTCATCAATTTCTTCTTCAGTTAACTGTCCCTTTAATTGAGCGTAAAATGCTGGGTATTCTTTTCTTATATGAGTTCTAAATTTATTAAATTCTAATCTTAACTCATCTGCTATACTTCTTAATACTTCATCATCTCTTACAGATTCACCTTTAACTAAGTTATTAGCTGCATCTTTAGTTGCTTTAAGTTGTTTAATAAGTTCACTGAAGGAAGGTAATCGAATTATTGTATGAGATATACCACCACCCTCTGATTCATAATCAGCATCTGTTTTAAAATAAGTGTCACCATCGTCTGATAAAAAATCTCTATCATCCCATGGACCATATTTTTTTTCAATCCATGCTTTTAACTTTGGATCAATATCTTTTCTTTTAGCTTCTGTAACTAATTTGTATATTTTGTTTACTATATTACCCATTAGCTGTAGTTAATTCTTCTAATAATGAATGATATTGTAATAAATCAACTAAATGATTATTTTTTATAGTTGTTCTTTTATTTAATTCTACAATTAATTTATCAATTTCTTGTAATTTTATTTTTGTTGTTTGATCTTTAACTTTTTTAGTTTCAGATTTTAAAATTGATTTTAATGATATAATTTCTTTATTATAAAATTCCTTTAATAAGGGACCATTATCTGCTGATGTAATAAATTCCTTTAATATTGATTTTTGTTTAGTATTTAAATCATTATATTTAGTATTAAAGTTTTCAAGTAAAACATGATATGTTAATGTACGTAAATCTTTATCATAAGATTTAAATTCTTCTAGTACCGTGTCTTTAATTTTTTCTTTATTTATTCCTTTAGTTGTAATGTGTTCTAATACTGTAATTTTATTATCTACTATTTGTGTAGAATTTGTTACCTTTTCAGTATTATATATTTCTAATAAAGTATATAAAGAAGCTTGTGCTTTATAATCTGATAATTTAGTTCTAAATAGATCTTCGACATCATAATGAGATTTTAATTCTTTAATTAAATTATATTTCTCATTTTTTAATTTCCTTCTATTAAGTTTTTTAGATTGTTCTAATATAGTAGATAAGGTAAGTGAGGCTTTGCTTTCACTTAAATTTTTGTCATTGAATATGGTTTCATACAATTTGTATTCTTTTCCTAATTCTGTATTAACAAAATATTCTTTAATGATCTTAATAGCTGGTGAATTTTTTCCAGATAAAGTATCACCAGTTATCTTTTTGACTAGAATCTCAAAAAGAATACCGGTATTTTTAAATTTTGAGTGTTTTATATACATCAATATTTATTTTAGTATAAATATATTAAAATTATTGTTCCTTAATATTTGATTCATCAAGAAGCGAACTTTTCGCCTTATCTTGCTCAAATACTAACTGTTTTTCAGATGGGATAGACTTTAACATACTTTGGTGCTGTAAATAGTTTGAATTATTCTCTAATGCTAATGGTGATTTATTAGTATCATTATAATCTTTTTTCATACCTGCAGCACCTAATCTATCTTTACCAAAATTATCATCTTGTGTATTTCGTTTAGATACCTTTTCACTAGGTCTACCTAAAGGTGTTTTATCTTTAGATCCATCTTTATAACCATCTGGTACATTGCCTGGGTCTGAGTACATTCTACCACTACCATATAATGATGCTAAATCATGAGGAGTACCATATGATTTACCTGTTTCTATAGGATCATTACCTTCTGCTTCTATTTGGTCAATTCTAAATTTACGTTTAGCATCCTCTCTAATTAGATCTCTATTTTCCTCAAATTGATCTTCACTTAAATGGAATATATGTTCATAAATCCAATCAGTAGGCATTAAATTAGTTTCCATCATTTGAGCAGCTAAATCAACTTTTTCCTTCATTAATGCTATTCTTTCTTGATCATAAATGATTGAAGGATTAGTTAATGATAATTCAAAATTACCTAATTGTTCATCTCTATAACCTTGTGTATATAAATGAACTAATGCTATTTTATATAATTCAGATACAATAATTCTTTGTATACGCTCTATTGTACGAGCAAATCTAATGTCTTGAGCTGCTAATGTAGCTTTACCATCTGAATTTTCATCATACCCCATAAATTGTTTAGGTACTTTTAAAGCTGCAAATAATTTATCTCTTAAATATTCAACATCTTGAATTCCATCCCATTGTAAACCATTTAAATTTTCAATTTTAGTTGCTTGATCATTTCCTCTAACTGGAATATAAAAATCTTCTAATATGTTTTGCATATTATATTTTAAATTATATTCACCTGTTTTTTCATCTACAAATGGAGTACGCTTTAATTTACTTAAAGTTTTTTCCATAAAAGCATCTACTTCATTTGGTGGAATTGCTCCTACATTCATATAAAAAATACGTTTTTCAGGTGCACGTACAATTCTATGAATTAACATTGCATCTTCCATTAACGTATATTGTTTAAATAATTTTCTTGCGGGTTCAATATATGATCTACCATAAGGTAAAAAATTCATATCAGACAATAATCTAAAATGAGCCATTTCATAATTATCAAATATAATACTACTTGCTTGATCTCCTGAATTAGGGACATTGTAATAACCATAACTTGAAGTTGATACCCCATCAGGTTGAAATCTAAATCTTACATCTTGAGGATTATTTGGTTCCCCAGTATCAGTATCAGTTCCAATTTGTCCTTCTATTCTTTCAATATGAAATGCAGTATAAGGAATTACATTATAAACACCAAATTTTTCAGCAATTTCTAATTTTAAGAAAAAATCACCATATTTACACATATTACGAATCCAAGACCAAAGATTAAATTCTATATTTAAAACATCATAAAATAAATTGTATAGAATTTTTTGAATGTCTTCATCTGCTGATTTAATAGATAAAACTTCACCCATATCATTTTTTAAAGTTGCTTCATCAGCAACAATATCTAATGCAGATGCTATAATAGCATCCATATCCATTGCATCATAATCTGAATATAATAAAGGACGCATTGTTTGATAATTGAATGCTGCCTGTTGACCATAAATTGATGTTCCTGAATTTGAGTATATTCTATTAAATCTATCTACTAATGAATTAGTTTCTAAATCTCCAGTTTGTTGTGCCTTATTAACATCAAATACTTTGAGTTGATCGCCTCCAACATTACGAATTATTACATCTGTTGAAAATAATCTTCTAAGTCTTGAAAATAAACTTGTATCTGCCATGTTTTATTTATTTATAAATATTATATTAGCCAACTAATGTCGTGGTCTTTACCATTTATTTTGGTTTTATATGGGTTTTCAACACTACTATTAGCATTATACCCACCACTATATTTGACTTTATTACTTTTTATGCTTCCTAATGCTGCTCTTGCCATGTCTAAACTCTGTTGTTGAAACTTCAATGAAGTATCTCTCAGGAACATACCAATCCCAAATGACATAACCAAGTCATCATTGTAACCACTTTGAGCTTCTGGTCTACCATTTTTCCAAATGAATACTTTCATTTCTTCTAACAAACGTTTCGAACGAATTATTACGGATTTGTCACCTACAAATTCCCTAAATTTATTAATGCAGAGTGGTCTTGTTCTCATAGACATTGTAAATCCTGGGACCATTTCACTATTACTTTCATATACTCTTAAAAAAGATTCAGCTGTAAGTGCATCTGATTTTGGTGATTGGTATAAATTTCTATATCCTCTTTCTCTAATAGCATCTAATGTTGCCCATCCTATATTAGCATTTTCTACTACTAGCATAGCATTATTATATTCAGTAGCTAACCCAGTTAAAAAATAACCAAATTCTTTTGGGGGTAATTGGCCCTTATATTCTGCTACTTGTGTATTAGTTTGAATATCCATTACATGACATGCCGAAAAGTCTTTTCCATCTCCCCTGGCAACATCAGCTACAATCATATATTCTCTAGAATAGTCAGCGTTTTCCCAAACCCATAAATTTTGATCTGCTCCTCTTCTTTCTAATGGATCTTGAATTGTACTTTGTGATATAAAATCAATCCATTCTGAATAAAATACTATATCTCCTGATGTGCTAAAATCACAGTCACATTCTTGTGAAGCTAATCTTGGGTCACCTAATAATTCATCTTGTCTATCTCTCCATGATTGATCTCTTTCAGGATGAACATCCCAAGGTAATCTTATTGGTATAAAATCATTTTGATTATTTTCTGCTGATACCCATGTTTTGTGAAACCAATTTCCAGTACCATAAGGAGTACTTAATACTATAGCACCACCCCCTGTTGCTAGTGTTTGTTGAGCTGATGCCCATATTTCTCCAATTTGGTCAATAAAGGCTGCCTCATCAATTAATAGTAATGATACTGCTTCTGATCTACCAGCATCACTACTTGCAGATGTTGCTTTAATTATTGAACCATTGTTAAGTCGAAGTGATAATTTATTATTTTCTTCAGCTGGTATTTTTAACCATGAAGGTAAATTATCATACATAAATTTTACCTTAGTAACCATATTACGTGCTGTTTCCTGTTTAGTCGCAATACATAATACATTTTTATCTTTATGAAATAACATTAACCATAAAGAGTATCCAGCTGATAGTGTTGATATTCCTAATTGTCTAGATTTTAAAATAATTGAATATGGATTTTCTTGCATTAAATGCAATACTTTTTCTTGGAATGGGTATAAATTAAATAATATTCTTCCTCTTTGAGGATGTTGGATATTACAGTACTTTTTCATAAAGTGTGCAGGATCTTTAGCACATTTTATATATTCTTGTCTTATTATTTGTTTTAAATCTGACATTATTTATTTCCTATTTTCCAATATAATCTACCAGATATTACAGGTTGGAAATTTTGATTAACTCCTAATCCTAACCCATACATTTGTTTTTTCTTATTTTTGTATAATAATTCACCTCCAACATAATTTAACTGGTCTGATCTTCCTTGTATTCCTATACCCCAATAAAATTCTCTATTATTTAGATAAATTTCTTCAGTTATAGTTGTTGTAGGTATTAAAATATTGGATTCAACTGCTCTTTTCCAAACTGTATTTTTATATATAGTATCTGTTATTGTTATAATACCTAAAGAATCTAAATCAATTTCATCTATAAAAACATTTTTAGCATAATAATCTTTTAATACTTCTAAAGTATCAATAGGGGTATTAATTAAAATAGAATCTATTTGAGTAACAATTTTAGTTTTCCATTTAGGAACATATACTTCTTTTACAACATTTATAGTATCCCACTTAGTTTCTGTTTTTGTAATAATTTTAGGCTCAGTAATAGTTTTCCCCCCACCACATGACCTCATAAAAAAGATAATAGCCACTAATGCTACAATAAGTAGCGTTTGAATATTTTTAAAGAAGTCCTTCAATCTCTTTTTTAATTTTTGTTAAAGTTTTAAGTCTATCCTTTAACTTTTCTTTTTCACTACCTTCAGCATCTTTCCATTTTTTAGCTGTGGATTTTAATTCTGCTGATGTTTGTTGTAGTTTAGAAGCTAATTTTGATATAGAGTCTCCCTTTTTAGCAGATTTCATTGCTTTTTTATCCATATCATCTTCATCTTCATCCTCAAACACAGCTGTAGGGGCAACTGGGATATTGTATTTATCTATTGTTTGATCGTCATATTTATGATCTACATAACCATCATCTTGGAATTGGCCTGTATCATTTCCTTCTCCTAATCCTAAATCTTTAGTTAATTGAGCTGTTTTTTCTAATTCAGCATTATAATCTTGTTGGGCCTTAACATCTTCTTTAGATGCTTCTTCTAAAATATCAAGTATTTCTTCTTTTATAGCCTTTTTAAATTCTGATCTTTTCATTGTAAGAGTATTTTGTTATAAATATCACAAAGAAACTGCTTGTTTAACTAATTCTATACGTTCTTCAGTGGATCCTTTAATTTCTATTAAATTTTTAATTTTATGTCTATATTTAATAATTAATAATTGGATATTCTGATCAATTAATTTTCTATACTCTGCATTAGTTTCTCTAACACCATTATTTTCTATTTCAACTCCTTCAGGTGAAACATAAAATACATAATCATACTCATCTAACATATTATTTGCAAAACTACAAAAATCATCTGCCTCTAAATAATTCATAGATTTTGAACATTTAGCAAATGCCATTACATCAATAATTGTTCTATCTGTTATGATATTATCTTGCATTAATTCACTTGCCCTTTCAGCTAAAAATACTGCTTGACCCTTAACTGTTGAATCTGTATTTAATGGTATACCCATTTCCATAAGATACTTAGAACGTTCTGTTCTAAATTTATAATCTTTAAACTCTGGTAATTTAGCTAAAGCATTAACTAAAGTTGTTTTACCTACTGACATTGTGCCACAAAAACCTATTTTCATATTAAAATGGTAAATTTAATGGATCTAACTGTGAAGATCCCATTCCTACTCTATAACTATCACTATCAAAATGTTGTGTTGATACCTCAAATATACAACTTCCTTCTTCAAGAGCCAACATTTGGTGAGGTTGACCTGGCATTAAGTGAATACAATCACCTTCTGTTACTTCAACTGATAACTGTTCTGCTGTTTCAGTATCAATGTATTTATATAAAAATTTTCCTTTAGAAATATACCATGCTTCATCTTTAAGTAAATGATAATGCATTGAAAAAGATTTACCTTCTTTAAATACTAATAATTTACCACAATAATGTTCATTATTAATAATCCATAATTCATGACCCCATGATTTTTTATGAATTTCTCCTTTATAGGGCATTGCTTGTAACGTATGTTCTCTCATATTAATTTCTATAAGTTTCTCCTTTAGGTGCTGATTGTTTGTACCAAGGTAATCCTTCTCTTTCTTTCATTATTTCTCTAAAATCTTCTTCTGAGTATTCAATTCCGCTTAAAAAGAAACCTTTTTTAAATTCTGATTTTTTATTTATTGGAACAATTGCCGGATGGTCCCATCTATGATGTTTCCAATGATCTTCACCTTCCATTTTTATTAGATAATGTCTTGCTCCTCTTGACTTAATAACTTTTTCTTCATATAATTTTTCACTGTTTGCCATAGTCTTTATTTTTTATTTACATTTTTATAATAATCTGTTCTGCTACTAATGTACCCTGTGCTCCTGATACTGTAATTCCTCTAGCACTTAATGCATCACCTACAAAGTGAACATTAGGGTATTTTGTTAAACTTAAATCTTCATAATTTACTAATGGTTCAGGTGATAGATATTTAATTTCAGGTACATACACACCCCAGTCATCTCCTAATGTAGGAAATACTTTTTTCATATCATTAATAAAATCATCAATGTACGTGTAATATCCTTGAAATGCTTCTCTTACTTCATCTAATGAATCAATTTGAACTGCACTAACGCCTATACCTTCAGATGTAGTAGTAGGTTTTCTTGTAGGACTATAAAATAATCCAGTACTTTCTTTTTGTACTTTTCCTACTAATTCTCTAGACCAATCAAATGGTTTTTCAATACCTTGAACTTCCATTAATATACCAAAATTGGTCATATCATTTCGGAATGCTTCGTCTTTTTTAGCGTGTCCATTGTATGAATGGTCCCCATACGTTTCTTCAACGGCAACGTATGCTGCATTGTTGTTTGTACAGAAAGAACGTAATGATACTCCTTTGTCTTCGAATTTACGATATAATTTGAAATCATAACTTACATCAATTAATTTTTGAAAGTGTTTTTGTGGTGCTTCAAATCGAACACCTATTTGTACTGGTTTTGGTTCAGTTGGTAAATCATATTTTTCTGCTAATTTTTTACCAAAGTCAATACCTGATTTACCTACACCAAATATAAGTTTATCATATCTTTGAGTCCAATCACCATTACCCTTTATTTCTGTATAGGAAATAAAATTTTCTTCAAAATCAATATCTGTAACTTTGGTTTCCCAAATAAATTCTACACCACCATCAACTAAAAAGTCATACCAATTTTTACCTATTTCGTGCAAATAATCTGTACCAACATGCCATACTGGGAATAAACGTAAACCAAAATAGGGTTTAATAAAATCTGGTTCTGCTATAGGATTTGAACATTGTACTTCTTCTGGTTTAGGGTGGAAACGTTTAAAATTATCTATCACCTGATCAAATAATTCCATTGCTTTTTCTTCACCACAATATTTAGATAATTGACCACCAATTGAAGTATGATAAGTTAATTTACCATCAGACCAACCTCCTGCTCCTAGGAAACCTGTCATTACTTCTTCATATGGTCTTAAATATGGATCTTTACCCATATCAATAATGGTAATTTTACCATCAAAACCACTATCAATTAGCTTAGTAGCAGCATTTACATTTGCTACACCTGCTCCAATCATTACTACACTTTTACTCATCTAGACTTGAATTTTATTTGTTATCAATATACGAAAAAAAAATGTGACCTCCAAATAGGAGGCCACAGATCTCAAAATTTATTTTATATAATCGTTCGGCTATGAATCGAACTGTTTGTTTTAGTTTTTAATAATCATCTTCATCATCATAATAATCATCATAATCATCTTCTTCATATGTATCGTCTTCAAATTCAGCATCATAATCAAACATATCACCTGCTGTATTTTTAGTATACTTACCTTGTTTAGCTTCAATATGAGATAAAATATGTTCTAAAGCATCCTCAATAGTTTCTTCATAATTAGTTCCGTTTTTAAATATCATGTTCATAGCTGATCTTACACCTGTGTTGGCATTAACTAAGAACGAATGAGCTGGTCCTACTGTTTCAGTACCATATCCTGTCGTATACTCATCTCCATCATTATAATAGCGATAAACAATTCTATTAATAGCTCTTAACATTTCACCTTCCATAGTATCTGATTTGCCAGATCCTGCTACCAGTTCATCATAAAGAGGTTGGTTTCTATCATCTAAGTCTTTACTTACAAATTCTTTAATTTGGGTTAGCTTGCTTTCAGCTAAATATTTTTTATAATCAAAATTTTCCATATTATTATATTTTTTGTCCTATATATCTTGTAGATGTACACTCTGACATTATTATTTCCCCAAATTCATCAACCCCAGCATCATAAGTATATGAACTATCTGGGTGGTATTCATTTCCACATCCCTCACATTTAAAGGGGGTAAAAATTACAGGAGGAAAAGGATCTAATGTATTTTCTCCTTTATTATTTCCCCATGCAAATTCATCTTCCCAACTCATTATTTAGTCTCTTGAGTCATATGAATCATCATTACCTGGGTCTGCTAATTCTTTAGCAGCTATAATTGCTTGTTCTAAACCATCATGTACAGCATCACTACCTATATGATAAAATTGATCTTTCATTTCTTCAACATGAGCTACAAATTCAATTATTTCATCCATAGTAGGCATATTCCAAACACCTTCTTTTATGTGACTTGGTTTCATTCCTAATTTAGCAGCAGCACTTTTAACTCCATCTCTAGGTTCTTCTTCTTTGTCTTTTTTAGCTTCATAAGCTGCTTTAACACTTTCTAATGTAGGTAATGCTTCACCTGATTTTCTGGTATCATACCCAGGTGCGTTCTCATTTAATAGTGTTTTATTACTTATAAATTTTTTTAAATTAAAATTATCCATTTTTCTATTTTTTTATTATTTTATTGACCTCTCCCGAATTCGAAAGCAATTCCAAACTCTTGGCCTACCTCTTCTAATACATCTGATGGGTCTATTCCTGTGTCTCTAATCATTTGAATTATTTCACCTATTACTTGGCCCGATCTTTTATCTGTACCTGCAGCACCAAAGCTTTCTTCAGCTAATTTTAATTGACCCTCATCATATTCAACTTCCTCACCATCTGATTTTTTAACGCTATATGCATTAATTTTAGAGCCAAACATTCTACGTGAATCAGTAACTTCCATTTCATCACCTCCACTTTTCATAGTTACTTTATCTCCTACTTTAAATTTCTCTTCATTAAGAAATTCTCTAAATGTTTTTAATTCTTTCATTTTTTTTATTTTTTACAATAACCTAAGCAAACTTGCTTGAAAGTTATATAATATATTATATTACAAATTAATTTTTTCATTTTTGTAAATTTTCAAATTTAATACTCCTGTTCCTTTAATGACTCTATGCCATTTATGTCTAGGTATAAATATACGTTCTTGAAGTGAAGTCGGCAAGGAATTATCTAATTGTAACTTCCAATCAGTATTGCCTATAATTTCAACTACTCTATCTTCATCATCACGATGCCAGAGTAATTCTATAGGATCAATGGTTTCCGAAAATTGTCTTAGAGTATAATTATCTGTAACTTCTAAGTCAATATAAGGTTTACCAGAATCCTGAGAAGCTTGATTTAAGTCCGAGTAATTTTGCATAACGTGGTAATCTACAACTCCAATATCCAGCTTTTGTTCTATCTTTTTTAGACGAACATTTATGACGAGCAGCAAACGCCGCACGTGCTTTTGAGTCATTTATTTTAGCTCTTAAACCACCAGATCCAAATCTGACAGTTTTAATTTTTTTAGTTTTAGGATCCTTAACGTATACTTTATATGCTTTACCACCTGATGATGAACGCATTGGTTTTCCTATTGGTCTATTGTCTTTTTTCTTAGCTTTTTTCTTTTTAGCTTCGTTTAATGATTCACTTATGTCAAAATGGCTACTAAGATTATTTTTAAATATATCAAAATCACTTCTATCAAAGGCTAATATTTGACCATTATTTAAATTTCTATAAACACCTTTTCCACCTTGTTCTTGGCCTGTATATCTCCACATTCCACTTGAGATAGAGGTATCTTGGTATTTTATGTTTTTATTTAAATCAAAATTTGGATATTTAGAATCTGATTCGTTTAATTGACTTCTTAAAAGTGATTTCCAATTAACCATTATTTGAGCCACTCCTTTTATAAACTCCGGATTTTTTAAATCACCCTTAAATTTACCAAATAATGCTCTTAATTCTTCTTTAAATTCAGATACTGATCCTGTTGGTTCGAATGGAATAGAATCTGGATCCTCTGGGTTTCTATTAAAACCACTATAACGGGTGACTTCATTCATAGACATATTGTCCATTTCATCACGAACCCATTCTTTTTCATTATCACCTAATTGATCATAATCCATTCCGAATTCCATATTTGCTAATTCATCTTCAAGATCCATGTGTTCATTTAATTCAATAGGAAAATCTAATGGTACTTTTTTACCTTCAAACATTCCAAAATGACCTAAATTAGTTTCTGTAAGTAAAGCTTTATCATCTTCATTGGTAAATTCTAAAATACCTCTACTATATAATGATCTTGCTTCTGCAAATAAATCAAAGTAAGCACGTGAGCCAGCACGATATAAATGCTCAGTAAGCGGTTTATTAGTGTCTATATGGTGTTTTAAACCTTCGGACAATATAGCCTTCGGAGCTTTGCTCTCATTAAGTACTAACGCAGTACTTTTAGTTTCACACGTATCACATCCACATTTACACATATTATTTCATTATTTCGTTGTATGATAATTCTACTTTATCACCTGTTAAACTGCCATTTCTATATAATAAATTTTCAGGTTGAACTGTTGCTCTTAATCCTCCTGTAGCTTTACGAGTAGAATCATGTCTAATATTTAAAACAGGTTCGGCATTAAATTCCTCAACATCTCTCATATCTTCTATAATTTTAGAAACTTCTACTTTAATTGTATCTCCTTCTAAACTAAAATCTTTAGGGGAATATGTTCTATAAATTACAACAGCATCGTCAGATCCAAATATTATAGACTCTTCATCTTTGGATGGTAAATCTGTAACAATAACACCTGTTACTTTTCTATCAGTACCTTCATTATACATAATATTGATACCATCTTTTACATTACCTAATTTATCTTTAAAAGGTTTAAAAGTTAATTCAGGAGCAAAGTCTCCTCTTTTTATTTTTTCTGATAATTTGGCAACTACATCTTTATATCTTGTATCTGAGCTTTCCCAAAAACCAGCATTATCTTTTTTAATTGAAATAGGATAATCTTTATCACCTTTTAAAACAACATCTGCTTTTTTACCACCAGCTACATCATATCCTACATCAAAAACTTCTTTAATTCCTTTAGTAGCATAATTTTTATTTGAACCTACAAATACTACATTTTTAGGACCATCTTCAAGATATTTTCTTAATTCATTAGATAATATATCTTCATTTTCAGTACCAGCTGATGCTCTACCTTGAGCATTTGAGGGTTTTAATAAAAATACTGCACCTTTATATAATACAGCCCCCATTGAAGAACCTTTAGAATTTGGATCAAATGTAAAATCTTCTAAAGCATCCATTTTTTGAGCATAATCAAAACGTTCTGATCTTGGAACTAATACTTTATATCTAGTACCTGATACTTTTTTAAAATCCTCATCTTTAAATTCAAATTTATCTTTAAGAACTTCTATACCTTCTTCAGCATCTGTAACTTCATTAATTATAGTAAATTTTTTACCTATTAATTTAGATATTTCTGATTCTAGTAACAAAACATCCTGATCATTATTCATGTCAGGATATCCTTTAGGAAACTTATATGCAATCCTATTTAAATATTTTGTAATTACATCCATTATATATCTATGTCTGTTGTGTCATCAATATCAACATCTACTTCTTCACCCCCACTATCAGATGAACCCCCATCAGCAGATTCTGCTGTTTCAGGAGCACCATATCGTAAAATACGAGCAATAGCATCAATAGCTCTTTCTTCTTCTGGTAAATTAAGTAAGTAATATTTTTTACCTTCAACTTGAGCTATCCAACTTGTTCTTGTAAATATTAGATAAAAATTAAAGTCGTTTTTTAAATTAATTCTAAATGTAGTAGGTTTTGGAGCAACCCAATCAATTGATGCTATAAAATTATCAAATTCATGAGTTAATAAATCAACTATTACTTTTTTTAGTTCTGGGAATTTGGCAAACTCATCATACTCAACAGCAGCTGCTTCAGCTTGTTTTCTGTTACCAACGAGAGTTGGAACAAGTAATCTAACTTTTTCCCTTAATTCTGCCGCTGTCATATTATTTTTGTTTTGCTGTTGGACCTTTTCCTCCGCCTTTTGCTTTATAAGATGCTACTGCACCCGCAATAGCTTTTGCTGCTTTTTCTGATTTACCTGATTTTTTAATTTTATTTACTAATGTATCATATGATTCATCTACTTTACCATCTTGATCTTCATCTTTAGCATCTATTTTTTTATCCCAAAATCCTTTAGGTAAACCTTCAGCTATACTTTCACTAAATGATTTCATCCATCTAGTTAATATTTCTCTAGCTTCTCTTTTTTCTAAATCAAATGCAGACTGTAAATAAGGAGCAGCACCAAACATATTGGTTTTACCTGAATCTCTTAAATCATTTAAAAATTTAAAATATAAATCATCTGACATATGTTCTTCTAATGAAGTAGATTCATTTACTTTAGCATCTGGGTAATATTCTGCAGGTCCTATTCTTAATTTACTTTTATCAGTAACACCTGTATCAAACCAAGATCTAATAGCATCATCAACATTTCCACCACCTAAGAAAAAGCTTAATAAACCTTCTAAACCTTTAGAACCTTCTGCTATAAAAGCATCAAATTCTTCTTCACTATCCCACTCAAATTTATCATCTGATGTAAATTGATATGTTGGTTTATTTTGTAAATTAGACATTGCAAATGCAGTTCCACTACCACTATGACCTCCAAAATGTGATTCTTTAAGAGATACAACATCCTTAGATGGTGTTTCTTTATATTTAAAATAAATAGCATATCTTTTTTTATTACCATTATAATCTTCTAAATATATTTCTTTTTTAGCAAATGCTTTTCCGTTGTAGGCACGGCGCCATTTATTCATATTCATAGCTTCTGTTATGTTTTCTTCAGTTAAATCATCTACAGATGTAATGTAATCTTCAACGGTCTCGTCAATATCAACACCATCTATGGCTTCTACACTGTCATTGTTTATAACGCGTGTATTTGCGTCAACTACGGCATCAATTTGTGGTTCGTTAAGTTCAAAATCAAGGTATTCTTGAGCACCAACTACAGCCTCTTTTGCCTTGAATATTTTACTTTGCCACCATGAAGGTAAATCTACTTCACCCATACCATCAAATTGATCTAAGGTTTTATATAATTGCATAGATGCTTTACCAATTTGATATAAATCACCTTTAATCATACTAGGTTCATTATCTTCATGACCTAAGTCTAAATCTTCATTTAATCTATCAACAATATCTTTAAAGGCAGCATCCTTATCACCTTTATATAATTGTTTAACAATTCTTTTACCTAATATCTCTAACTCACCATTATTTAATGAGTGAGGTCTATTAAAACCTTCTAAATATCCTGATCCAATTATAACTAAATCTTCATCTGGGTTGTCTAAATCTTCTTCTTCGTACCCAAAATCCTCTTCATCATTTGCTTTAACTCTTGGGGGTAAAGGTTTTAATTCTAACTCTTCTTCTAAACCTAATACAGATTCTTCTTCTGTATGATCCGGAGCTGCTGTAGTAACATCTAATTCTGCATCTATTGGATCACCATGAGCACCACTTTCTAAATCTTCCTCTTTGATATTTTTTTCAATAGCTGCTCCTCTGGTTTTTTCATAATCAGATAGCTTACCATCTTTATTCAAATCTGCTTTTTTAGGATTTTTTAATGCATCTTTAATTAATTCTGTTATTTTAGGATCTCTCATTTCTTTGGTTTGTTTTTTAGCCATATTAGTAGCACGTCCGTACATAACAGCTTCTGCATCCTTACCATACTTTTTTACTAGATCTCTTTTATTATCTTTCATATTCATGATAATATCTTCTCTTTTATTGAGTTCAGCCTTAGTAAGTTTGCGTTCGTTGATCATATCTTATTTTTTATCCTCAGCTACAGATGCTTTTCTATACTCTGAAATTAATTTTTTAATTCCACCTAATGCTTTTCTAGCACGACCATGAGCCGCTTTAGATTTACCACTATGCTCGATTGAAAATGTTTCATAAAGTGCATCTAACTGTTCTTTTAATTTTAATGTATCCATTTTTATAAATTTTATTTATTAATAACTATTATTTAATTAATCCAGCTAATTTTCTGAATCTATTTACTTCTTCGTTAATTACTTCTTCTTTAATTTCTTCATTTGTTGAAGCCACAACGTGTGCTCTAGTATAATAAGTAATTGTATTTCCAATTTGATCCATTAACTTTTCATCTCCCATAGCAGATGCTTTTTCTTGTGCCTTAGTTAAAAGACCTAATACAGCTGCTGTATCACTACTTTCTCCTGCTAATTCTGAATCTACTTCAATTTCTGATTTGTCAGATTCATCATCAATATTTACTTCATCTTCAATATCAACATTAATGTCTTCATTATCTTCAACATCTACTTCTTCTGCTTCTCTCATTGTATCATCTTCTTCATACTTACCACGCATGCCTTCATCCATATCATCATCTCCACCTCTCATGGCTTCATCAACGTCATCCTTTTTCATTTCTTCAGAAACGTCTTTAGGTTCGTCTTTTTTTAATTTAGCTAATTTAGCTTCATTATCTTTAATGTCTTTTTCAAGGTCTTTAATATGGTCTCTATCATCACGGATAGCACCTTCCATACGTTTTTGTTCTTCCTTGTTTCCTTTTTTAGAATCTTCAGCCTCTGATAAGAAGTTAGCTTTGATTATTTCTTTTAATTCTGATTTTTTCATTTTATTGAATTTATTTTAGTTGGGTTTATTTATAAATATATGAAATTTCTTCTAACTGCGCAGAATGGCGTTTTTATGGTGTTTTTAGGATACAGCATCTTGTACTACTCCTTTTAATATTTGAGCTACTTCTGTGCCTTTAACTAAAGATTTTAAACCATACAATCCACCTTTAAGATATCCTGCTTTTTTTATATATCCTACAGCATTATCTCCTGCTTGACCTGCCATAAGAAGAATTACAATAGCATATAAGATATCAGAAATTATTTTTTTACTTTTTTCATTTTTAGTAAATATTCCTACTACTCTTCTTATAGGTGCTTTAAATGCTTCTTCATTTTTATGAGTAAAATTATATATTTTTTTAGCAGCTTCTTTTCCTTTACCCCATTC
>Ga0209535_1000238_pt1 | contig 37308 bp, 51 predicted proteins | sample LinPmetageLP28_FD_184041 | JGI IMG/M metagenome (GOLD analysis project Ga0209535, IMG submission 184041) | Marine viral communities from the Pacific Ocean - LP-28 (SPAdes) (version 2) | ecosystem: Environmental > Aquatic > Marine > Oceanic | place: Pacific Ocean | collected 2009-08-22
GGTAGTTTAGAAGGAATCACACCTCTCAGCACTACCCGAGCTGTAGGAATTAGAATTATGAGATTACATTCACTGCGGAGACAACGACTGTATCTAATTCCAAATATGGGGGATCCCATAGAGCGACTTATTGATTGAGTAATTACTTCAACCTCAGATACCGTAGTTCCTTTTCCCATAAAAAATAACTAACCTATAAAGTTGGGAGAGTCAAATATTATTTTAAAAAAAATTTATTTTTCTATTTCTTTGTATTCAGCGTCTTGAATTAATTGATTTTCTTTTTGATAATTTTCTAATTTTTGTTTTAATTCTTTTCTGGACATATTGTCAAGAGAAGCAGTTACGACCTCTTTTCTTTCAATATAAAAGCCTCCTAATAATCCTCTTCTATACTCTGCATTGATCGCTGCGGATAGTTGACCTTCGTCAATAGCAAGATCTCTTAGCCTAGCCATTTCTCTAGCGTGTTTCATGAAATCTATTTTTGCTGATTGAGCATAATCTTTAGTAAGACTATCAATAAATTCTACAACCTTAGGAAACATCTTGGGGTTTTGTAAATTACTAGCTATTTGGCAAGCTGATTTTTCTGAATAACCTGCAATCTTAGCACATTCTGTTGGTGTAGCTCTACCATTCTCTTTGACTAATATTTGGGCAAACGCTCTTTGCCTTCGAGTTAAGCCGTCTTCTTCGATAATATCGCCTATAGTTTTAGCCATTACACTCACAATCCTCCTCTAAATCTAATCCACAAACAGGGCATAAGTCAATAAAATCAATCATTTTTATTTATCCTAAAGTAATGAAGTAATGGCAAAGTATTGCAAAGGTAATGCCTTAAAGTATTGATATATATAGTATATATATACATCATTACTTGATTACGTCTAAAAAAGGAAATAGAAATTTTCTTATATATATAATTGTTATAAATATATCTATATAGATTATTTGTCATAAAGAGGTTTGTTAGGTCTTCTCATTTTATCTATTGTATCACTGATAAATATACTTGCTGATGTTGCTTCTTCAGGGCTATCAAATTCTAAATAATCACCCTTTTCAATTGCATAATCCATAGCAGTATCTCCTAAATCGACTAATTTGCCTTTTATAAGTCTAATTGTAGGATATAAAATTTCCTTACCTTTATATTGATTTGAAGTTGTAAAAACTGATTTATTATTAATTGTAGGAGTATTTGGATCTAAGGCTCTTTTAACCCAATCAGGTTTTAATATGGCTTCGATATCCATAATTCATTTTACTTTCCTTTAAAAGCTTTTCCATAGCCTCTCATAGCTAGTCTTCCTGCTACACGGGGCTTAGAACTGGTTTTTGAGGTACTTTTACCTATAGAGCCACCCCTGTTCATCTTTTTGACCATACCGCCGTCTTTACCTGTAGCGGGAGCCGAGTCGCCAGATTGTTTCTTCTTTAATAAATCATCTAAAATTTCTCTGAATTTTTTTCTTTCTTCATCGGACATATCCTTTTTATCTTTACCAATAATATTTTCCGCCTGGTCGATCATTTCACTATCAAATTTTAAACCAAAACCAAAATCGAATATATCGTCTATGAAACCTGCTGTTTTCTTCTCTTCTGCCATTACTTTTTACCCTTCATAGCTCTACCATAACCCCTAAGAGCTAATTTACCTGCTACTTTTGACTTATTTTTAGTAACCATACCACCGTCTTTTCTAAATTCTGGTCTTGATAATACCTTATCTGTAGCACGATCATTCAAGAAATCTCTAATTTCCCCTGCTTTTACTTTTGAGCCAAAAACTTTATCCTCATCTGCATAAGCTAATAATTTCATTAATTCTTTTTCACTCAAGTTGTAAGGATATCTATCATAGCGACCTGCATTTTTCATTGCATCACTGTATTTTGTACGCTGTTTTTTGTATTTATCGTAATCTTCTATTATTGCAGCTTTATCTTTTTCCTTCTTAGATTGTTCTTTAGATTCTTGTTGAACTGCCATTAGACTTTCCTTACTGTTTTCTTGGCTCTTGCGAATGCTTTAGCCGTTGGGGCACCTTTACTACCTTTTTTACGCATTTTTTCTCCACGCTTACGTTTAGCATGAATGTTAGCGTAAAGACCGGGACCTGCCATTATTTCTTCTTTTTCTTTTTACGTAGCATTTTGAAGTCAGCACCTGTTATCTTGCCATCCTTGTTTTTATCAAGTTTCTTCTGGCCTCCAACAAGTCCACCTGCCTTCATGCATACACCGAAATCATTTCTCATAAGGGTATTTTTATCATTAATGCAAGGTTTTTTCTAGCTTTAAATTTTCACGAATTTCGACACAATCACACGGAAGTACGATTGCCTGTTCTGCCCACACAAATACAGTAAAACCTTCTCCAAAACATAATTCGCAAAGGGGATTAGGACTTACTTTTAATTTTTTGCGTTGTCGTTTGCGATATACTTTTTTCCTGTCTTTAGCCATGCGTCTTTACCTAAAGCAATACACTGTTTGATAATTGTTTTTACTGGTAATCCTGTTGCCTCTCTAATTTCAGCAATCACTGCGTAATCTTCAAGATCAGTTGCTAGTGATTTGTACTTAGTAACATCAGTCATAATGTTATTTCCTTTCTATTAAAATTCTCAATCGTAGTTCTGTTACAAAACAATGTAGGGTAATACCCTTGGTCAGATAATTTATCTACAATAAATTTACCTTCTACATAACATTGTTTCATTGTTTCGAATGGCACGTCATAGACGTGTGTTTTACATAATTCATCATGTGCAAGAAACTCATTTGCTACACAAATCGTCATTATTAAAACATAAACCATTACTTGCCCGCTTCACCCCAAGTCTTTCCTTTTCTCTCGTTGACAACACTAGGTACTTTCAACTTTTCAACACAATTTTCCATAATTTCCTTGACTTTATCAACTTGTTGGGAGTTTTCAAGGCTTATGTCTAGTTCATCATGTATCTGTATCTCAGGGATAAATCCTTCTTTAAATAAATCTAACATAGCTTTCTTTGTTTGATCGGCTGCACTTCCTTGGATAAGTCTGTTTAATGCCTTGAAAGTAAAGGCTCTTCTGATATCTCCACCATACTCTACCTCAGCCCTGTCCCTGGGCAATGGTGTAGAGATACCCCAACGATTAGGTTCCCATAAAGTAAAGCGACACTTTCTCCCTAATAAAGTTCTAATATGACCATGTTTACTGGCAGTCCTACTAGCTATCTCTTGTAGTTCCTTGATGAATGGCACGGTCTTGTGGTATTTATTTAAAATTAATTCTGCATCGTGAACCTCGAGGCCCAACTCTGTAGCCATTTTACCTTTACCCATACCATACATAATCCCTAAGTTAATACTCTTAGCCTCGTCACGAGATATATTAGCCATGTCCGCAACCATTTGGTGAAAGTCTACATCTTCTCCAGAGTCATACTGTTTCATTACCTTAGCACTACCAGACAAACCACCTTTAGAACTCAAAGCATAGTGAACCAAGATCCGTGGTTCTTGTTGCGAGTAATCAAACACATGCCAATTTTTACCTTCCTCAGGTATAAAAATATTTTTAATCATATCAGCGATATATTTATTTCGAGCAGGCATTTGTTGTAAGTTCGGATTACTATAACTCATGCGACCCGATACAGTGCCACCTCGATCAGATCTTAATTGATTAATTTCAGCATGAATTTTACCTTTGTGTACATGCTTCTTAATTGTTTCTATAAATGTAGTTCGGGCTTTATTAATCTCACGACACTTCACAACCAATTGGGGTAGCTCGTGTGTATGAGTCGATAAAAAATTTTTAGCAAAGCTTGGTGCATTACTTTTAGCAGTACGATTATAAGGTATCGACAAAGAGTCAAAAGCTTTCGCTACAGATGATGCAGCCCAAATCTCAACATCTACTCCAGAGAGATGTTTGATCTGCTTTAACATTTTTTTCTCTTCACTCAAGAGCCGTGTTTCGAGCTTCTCTAAATTTGTTTCATCAACGCAAACACCCTTCTTCTTCATAGCATAAGTCATAGGAATTAAATCTGTTTCTAACTCCAGGATATGTCCACACTCTTCTTTTTCTATTTCATGTTTCAATCGTTCATAAAGTTTTAAAGTTAAGACTGTATCTTGTTCTGCGTAAGTTCCTACATACATCGGTGGCAACTTATACATTTCCGCTTTCGCATCGACACCAAATTCGGCTGCAGCTTCTTGTAATGAGGCTTCACTTTTCGTTTCACCACAGTAGTCATAACCTAGTGAATTAAGATTATACCAACGTCTGTTCTCATCAATCAAAGGAGCCATGATCATTGTATCGTGAACCCTGCCACCAATCGTAAAACCCTCTGCTTCTAACCAACCCATATCGTAAGAAGAATTATGAAACAGTTTCGGTGCATCAGAACCAATTATCTTTTGAAGCGGACCACGGATTATTTCTAAATCAAAATTACCACCACCTTCATGACGTATAGGGAAATAACCTTTCCAACCGTCTACGGCAATAGCAATCCCCGCAATAAATCCGTCTTCGCGACAATAGCCTGGGCCTAGTGTTTTAATATTAGGATCACAAGTTTCTACATCAATACAAATCATCGAAGCGTCAGCTAAGTTAGGCACTTGTTGGGGTGGCACCCACTCGGGAGGTGTACTAAATGTTTTGGGTTTATCGTCTTTATTCATCATCTTCTCTCACATTTTTGTTTTTATAGAATTCTTCGTTTAGATAACTTTGTATAATTTGTTCATCTCTTTTATCTTTATGACTTTTTACTCCGTCTTCAAATCCTTTTCGATAGATAGTATCAAAATGAATTCTTAAAGACTCATAGTTTGCTTTTTTTATGTGAGCAAAAAGTTTTTGTTTAGGCAATTCGTAAAGTTGTGTGGGTTTTTTTAATTTAGGCATTCCTATCTTTCTCCTCAAAGTAATTAGCAATATCCCAATATTCTCCGATGTACTCTGAAATTGCTTTACCAATATCATCGTGTAATACTTTTATATTTCCTATGTCAATCTCAACAGGGCTACCGCTATTGTCTTGTACTTTTTTGATTTCATCTTTAGTTAAACTAATTAATAATTTTCCGTCTTCATATAGTATTCTCATAACTTTATCTCCATTCCAAATGTCAATCCTAAGTTGCCATTAACCTCATAAGCAGGTGCAATAAACCATTCACCTTTTTTATATCTAATCATTGGTACAACATCATAAGCATAACCTGTGACTAAACCTATTTCCAAACCACTAAAGTCTTTACCTACATAATGAGAAATATTTTCTTCACTGTTATAATAAGTTCCAAACATAAAACTATCTAGTGAACATCGTGCGTGTGGATGTAAACTATTATAATCGTTTTGTAATCCTACATGCATACTCACTGCAAAAAACAAAGACAAACAACTCATTGAAATATTTCTGTAAACTCCCTAGAACTATTACTTCTGATAATGTGTAAAGATTTTTTGGCACGAGTAGCACCCACATAAAATACTCTTCTCTCACTATCACGGTTTCTTAAAAAACTATCATCAGCTTTACGAGAAAGATCTGTCATTAACATAACGTGATCCGCTTCTCCGCCTTTAGCACCATGTATGGTAGATAGTTTTATTCGAGGTTCTTCAGTTAATTCTTTTTTATTTCTATTCATAATTGATCGTAAATAAATAGCCCTAGAGCTAGATACTTTATCTAATGCATTTTCCCAGGGAACTGTATTTTGTACAAGCAAACCATAATCTCTTCGCAGTTCACCATAAGTAAATGTCTGCCCTGGCATTGTTTGAAAGTTCATACCTTTAAATCCTCTCTGTACGCCTTGTCCTATTGTCATGTAATAATAAATTGCTTTTACATCATCTAAGGTAAGTTCTTTTTTTAATCTTAATTTGTTCCAAGAAGATACGGCATGGGAAAGTTTAGTGGAGATAGAGGGTTGATTACCTCTGGAAAAATAATGACCATATTGTTTAAGATCATGTTCTATCTGATCTAATAAATAATTAGTCCTTGCTAATATCATCCATTGACCTTTGTTAAAACTATCACTAGATAACCTATAAGCGTAGCTACGGGAAAAACCTTTATAATCTCTGGGCCTCCATGATTTAGGCTGCCGATGTTTAACTCTTGTAATTAATCTATCTGCTATTTCATGTGCTGATTTAGGAATACGATAAGATTGTTGCAATATTTCTTTTTCCCAATCATTAGAATTTATTAATCTAGTAGGATCTGCACCTGCCCAATCAAAGATAGCCTGATCATCATCTCCTGCTAAGTAGACCCGTGCTGCGGGAGCCATGATCTTATCTATTACTTTCCACTGTAAATTAGACATGTCTTGTGCTTCATCAACAATAACAACTTCTAAATTAGGAACATTACCCTCTTTACAAAAATCAGTTAATAAATCCGTAAAATCTCTGACTTCCATTGTCTTTTTAAACTCTATCAAAGACTTAGTTATGTACTCAGTTTTCTCGAAACCACCATCGATTTGTCCGTACTTCTTGTATTCTTGTTTTAAACTAGTTCCCCTAGCACGTGATATGTCATAGATTTGGAGATGTTCATTGTTATGGATTGACACACCAACCTCGTTGGCTGATGTCACGCTTACTAGGGGAACTTTTATGATGTCCGATAACTCGGCATAGTGTTTAGGTTTCATAATCTCATCTTGTGAGTAATTCATAGATTTAAATACAAACGAATGAATGGTTCGAAACCAAGGTAAATCTTTTTTATCAATTTTAAATTTTGCACAGGCTCTTTGCACAGCTTCTTGTGCTGCTTTACGAGTAAAGGCAAGGTAAGCAATCCTATCAGGTGGTACACCTCTACCTAATTCTTCTTCTACTATCTTTAATAATCTGGTTGTTTTACCTGTGCCTGGAGGACCAAAAATTATTTTTTTCATACTATTTTACAATCCCCTTCATCTGTAACGTAAAGAAACTTTACTCCTAAATCTTTTTGTATAGGGCTTTTAACTCTATAAATCATTCTCCCTCTATACTTTTTTGTTTTGACATCATGACTATATCTTTGAACTGATTTTACATCCAGTAAAACAATTTCTTTATCCTTCATAGCTATAAGATCGACCGGTCCATTCTTATAAATGTTATCAAAAACAATAAAACCTTGTTCTGCTAAGTGCAATATTGCCTTTTGATGACTCACATTACCTTTAAGATGTGTCTTTGGTGTAGGTGTCAAATTAAAGCATCCGATCCGTCATCCATATCAGGAACCGAGTAGCTTGTTTCGTGTGTCCTCTCATGTGGTACAGTCCATACAAATTCTGTTTTATTATTAATAGAAATACGATGATCACCACCTCTACGTTTTAGTCTAATATGTGCTGCCATTTCTGTAGTAGTCATACCTTTAAATTTTTTCTTTTCTTCTAAAAAGTTAATTAAGAATTCCATTTTAAAATAAGCTTTCATGACATTTGTCTTCTCATCTTTTTCATATAAAACATTTCCTAATTTAATTTGTTCACGACTATCTGCCGTGGGTGTTTCATCAAGGAAAGCATTTAATAAAGAATCAAAGCGACCTGCCTTTGTAATCTCTCTAGGCATTTCAATGACCTGTACTTTAGATAACAATTCATTTAACAATCTAATCCATTTCTTTTGTGGCATGGGTTCTGGAAAAGGAATAATATTTATTTCATCAATACATCTCTTTAAAAATAAACTTTGTGAATACAATTCGTCTGTATTTAATTCTATAGGTTTGCCATCAATATTCATAAACCATATAGATTGATCAGATTGGAATTTACGCAAGTCAGATAATTGAGAAGCGTAATCCTCACCAATACCAAATTTTCTAATACTACATTCTGTGGAATTACAATGATTACACATAGGAGGCACTTTGCATTTATATTGATAATCTTGTTTCTTATGCTGATTAATTGTCTTCATAACTTGGGCAGAACTCAAAGGTGGTTGCATGTGGTCACGATTAAATTCATCTACTTTTAAAGCCCATTCGTTTTCATTAGCCCATTTTCTTTTTGCATAAACTGTATATTGATAGAGTGCTTCATCTCTACCGCCTTCTGGTATACCTAAACTCATCATAGTTTGAATACAAGGAGGCCCGTCAGATATTTCTTGATTTTCTTTTTGTTTGATTGTTGCCTTTAGCTTTTTAAAGTCATCTACTTTGACAACAACTTGATCATAATAATTAACAAAATCATTGACCTTGAGTGCATTACCATTGTTATCGTAAGCGTATCTTGTTGAATTTTCACCTGCAAAGTAGGGAAGATTTAAAAAATTACCTGTATCTCCACGATCTACTTTAATTTCAATTTGTTTTGGAAATATTTCACAAGAGGCATAACCCAGATTAGAAGCAAATTCCTGTAACTTTTTTCTCATTGTGACTGCAGGTATAAACTTTTCTACAAATAAAAATAAATGTGCCCCACCAGACTTACTTCTAAAAACCACTAAAGGGATTTTCTTGCTTTTAATGTCTTTAGCCATTTTCTTATGATCAAGAGGATATGTATCTACATCAATACACCCCCACTTACATTGACTGTCATCATTAATAGGAATTACACCTAGTGAGGCACCCTCTCCTTCTAAATGCTTCTTCCAAAGTAAATCAGTAATGGGTTCTTGAATAACTTTACCACTACCCTTTATTTTATTTTTGTCAGAAACCTCTCCCGAAGATATGAAGATCCCGTGTGCACGGTTTTGACCTTCGAATATTGTTTTAAATTTGTCTAGCATAAAGTTGAAGGGGCGGTAGAAAGGAGAGAAGAGAGGAAAACCCGCCCCTTACAAAATTTTATATCATATCAGTGTCATCAGTGGCAGTAGTTTCTCTGGCTTCTTCTGCCTCTGCTTTAACAACAACATCACCTGTCATTACTGATTGAGATAGCATTTTTGCGTCTTGCAATATTTGTGCTGTATCAACCTGTTGATCAATTGTGATCTCCCATAAACCCCATGCCATAGCGTCTTTTTTCTTCAATACACCTTTAATAGTGTAGATGAAGGCATACATAGGAGGATTGAAAGGACCTTTTTTACCCTGCAATACTTGTGATTTAATCATAGTATTCCATAACTTAGCTTTCTTAAAGTTTGTAGAATACAAAGATAATTGAGCAGGTTTCCAAAGATTTTTAGACTCTTCATAAAGAACAAAAAAGTTTCCGTCTGTTCTTATGTATTCGTCAGTCAATTCACCACCTTCAACAAGCATATCCTTAGATTCTACTTTTTTAGTTTTGGTTAGAATATCTGAGGAAGCATCGTGAGATCCTAAAAAACCTCCGCCTGCTTCGATACCCTTCCAATGAGTAAACTGCTTGACATAAGCACAAGGTATAACTCTTACACCCTCATCCTTAGACCAAACTTGCTTTGTTATACTATTGTATATATCTGCTTTTCTTACATCTTCAGGTGCGTCTTCTGCATTACCATGAAATAATTTTAGTCTTGGTATTTCTAAATCATTAGTGCTAATGTTTTGTGATCCGTCACCTTGGTTCTCTTCTAAGAAAGAACCTACATTTATCGTATCAACCTCAGTTGATTGTGCAGTCGCAACTGCTTTCTTTTTTGGTTTAGCTTTCGCCATATTACCTCCCTAACTTTGTATTTTAGCTTTTTTCCCTATAAAAATATTGAAAGTATCTTCGGGAACATTGATACCTTTTTTGACTAACTCTTTGACTGTACTTTTTAAGGTACTTGGATGTATAGATTCTTTATGTGTAACAGGTAGTCCTTCGTTAGAAAGCCTGTCTTTTAAAGCTATTGCATCGGAGTCTTGTGTTTTGTCAAACTGCACGGCTATCTCATTTTTAATAATAGCACCAAGGCCATTATCTCTTAACCAATTATATGCGTCTGGTTTTTTTGCTTCTGAAATATGTGCGTACACATTGTCGAGAATGGATATTTTTACTCCATTATCTAATTTGAGTTGATCGAGATTAAGTTGTTGCATAGCTTCTGGAATTATTTCTTCTGCTAATTTTCTTACTTGCTCTTTAACTTCCTTTAACTCATTTTCTTTTGCTTCAACTACACCCAACCATTTTACTAGACTTTTACACGAATTTGATAGACTATCGAGGTCTGCCTTATCTGTATGAAAATCCTTTAAATCATCTTCGAGTTGACCTAAAATGTCATCTTCCATATTGAAATCTCCTTTGAATTACAATATAATGGGATAATATGAAATTATCAAGTCAAAAAGAATATAAATTTAAAACTCTTCCTTACGATCATCAAAAAGACGCTATAAATAAAGCTTATAAGACCAATGCCTATGCTTTTTTTATGGAAATGGGTACAGGTAAATCTAAAGTTTGTATAGATGATATCTGTATTTCTTATGAAGAAGGTAATATTAATTGTGCCGTGATCGTTGCACCAAAAGGCGTGTACCGAAATTGGTCACAACTAGAATTATTAAAACATGTACCAGATCATGTAGATAAAGAAATAATTACTTGGTCTTCGGCTAACACAGCAAAGAATAAAAAACAATTAAGAAAGTTATTTGAGAATAATAAAAAGCTTAAATTCTTTGTAATTAATGTAGAAGCTTTTAGGACAAGAAAAGGATTAGACTTTACAAGAAAAGTTTTAGAGCATAATGAATGTGCTTTTGCTATTGATGAGTCTACAGTAATAAAAAATCCTCAAGCTTTACAAACAAAAAATATTTTATCTTTAAGAAAGTATTCTAAACAAAGAAGAATTTTATCAGGGCTGCCTGTCACTAAATCACCACTAGATCTTTTCTCACAATGTTATTTTTTAGATCCTGGTCTATTAGGTTTTGAAAGTTATTATGCTTTTAGATCTAGATATGCAGTTTTATTACAAAGAAATACTTCTTCACACAGCTTTCAAGAAATTGTTGATTATAAAAATTTAGAAGAACTAAATAAAAAATTAGAAACATTTTCTTCTCGTGTCTTAAAAAAAGATTGCCTTGATTTACCCGATAAAGTTTACACACCAAGATTAATTGATTTATCTAAAGAACAATCAAAAGCTTATGATGAGATGAAGCGAGAAGCTATGGCCATAATAGGAACAGATGTAATTAATGTGACTACAGTTTTATCTCAAATAACTAAACTACATCAAATAGTTTGTGGTTTTATTCTTAATCCACAAGGAGAAGCCATACCAATTGAAAATAATAGATACTCTGCTTTGTTAGATGTATTAGAAGAAGCAGGTGATCAGAAGGTAGTTATCTGGGCCAACTATAGATTCGATATTAAAAAGATTTTAAAAACAATAAGAGAGAAATATGGTTTCAAAAGTATTAAAGCTTTCTTTGGAGATACAAAAGATCAAGACAGACAAGATATTGTTACGGAGTTCCAAGAGCCAGGAAGCGAGTTGCGTTATATTATAGCTAATCCTCGTACAGCAGGTTATGGATTAACACTTACTGTATCTCACACAGTTGTTTACTTTAGTAATTCTTATGACCTAGAAATTAGAATACAATCAGAAGAAAGAGTTCACAGAATCGGTCAAACGAAAAAGGTAACTTATATAGACTTATTAACACCCAAGACAGTAGATGAAAAAATTATCAAATCTCTTCGTAAGAAAATTAATATATCTAGCGAGGTATTAGGAGAAGATCTTAAGGATTGGATCGTATAACATATCTGGCTTGTATTTTTAGCATGACCTAAATTTGAATTTTTTTGTATAAGTTATGCATGGAAATCTTAAAAAAATTAACCAATTTTTTCACCTTGGAACCTAATAGTGATACAGCCATCAAACAATGGCTACAGACTGAGTATAAAAAGGATTGGCAAGGAGCTTATCATCAATTTAAACTTGATGGCACTTTACCTAATCACGTTAGAAGAACTCTTTAAACAGCTCCTATACCACCAAAGATGGGATCATTTTGACCAAACACAGCTTGTCCTCTAGCTGCAGTATTAGGTATAGTATTTTGCGTAACATTACCTGCCATATTTATCCCTGCTAAACTACTAGCATTAGAGGGACTAGGTATATTTAATTTAGAAATTTTGGGAGCAACACTAGGTCCTTCTTTGTCAAGACTAGAAGTTGTTTCTACATCTATTTCTCTTTTTTCAAATCCAAAAGGCACCTCTTGCTTCTCAATAGCTTCCATTTCGCCCTCGATTGTTGTACCTACAAGTCCATAAGCTTTTCCAAACAATCCTTTTAAAACACTAAGATCCTTAGGAGTTAGCTCACTTCCGTTGACCATTTTTAGTAATGCTTCAGCATTTTCTTTACTATAAAGAGCAGATGCTATTACTTTTTCTCTGGCTGAAGTGCTTAACTTTTGCATAAACCTCATACCTAATTCAGCACCTACAAACCTTGATGATGTTCTTCCAGATTGTACGGCAAACACACGAGATAAAATTTGAGGTATACCTGTGCCAAATATTTGTTCTGTTTTGTTTACTAATACAGAAGGCATTTTTTGAGGATATCCTGTTAAGTTCAGCCTTCTCATTGCCTCGGTTATATCTAATAATCTATTGTAACCACCTTTGTCACCAACGGCTTCATAATAAGCTTTTATAGCTGATTCATTATCAAATAAGAATTTTGACATACCTGAAGTATTGGGTTCACCCCCTTGATAAACAGGTTTCTCAGACTTAGAAGCTTGCACAAATTTATTAAATAATTTATTTTTAAAAGCTGATAATAAAATATTTTCGTTTTCACCTTTAATATTAGAAAAGGTTTTAACAATATCTTTCATAACTTCAGGATCTTTTAAAGCTTCTTTGATCATCTCATCAGAGTTTTTAAAGGTAAGTTTTGTCCCAAGTCCGCCATCAGCCAAGAAGGTGTCTAATTCAATAAATTCTGCAAACTTTTTTCTATCATTTAAAACCTTAATTCGATTAGCTGCGTTAACACCTAATTTAACTTGACTATCTAGGGAACTAGATATGGGAATATACTCATCTAACTTTGCAATTATTTCCGCATTATTCTTTCTGTAATTTTTAAGTTTATTGATATCTATTAATCCATCACTGTTTAGTATCTTTTTAAATAAGTCATCATAGAACGCATCCTCTAGACCTTTAGTGGCTGCTATATCTCCACTGAATACACCAAAAAATTCGTCTATTGATTGTGGATTTTTTAAGAAAGCTTTACCTACAGCCTCATCAGGAATTATGTACTGTCCTGTGCCATCTTGAGTAGTAATTTTTAATATTTGTCCTTTTTCATAAATGTTTGTGTAGTTCTGAGTTTTTTGTTTTAACCAGTCATCATATACTTGAACACCACCTAAATTATCATCAATTACTTTATCTATTTCTTTTAAAATAATTGATTGTCTTTTAATCAATTCAGAATTTTCACTGGGGTTTCTTAAGGCAACATTCATATCTCTCAAAACAGATTGTTTTAAATTAATAAGAGATTTGGTAGATACTTCTAAGGTTGGTTCTGTTATATCAACTTTTATTGCAGCTCCGGGCTGTCCTACACCTGGATTACTACCGTCTGAAATATCTCTACCCATAAAAGACTTGCCAGGAGTATTAATTCCTGCAATGACATTACCCTTATTATCAAATTTAATAACTTCAGGATAAGTAAACTTAATTTCACCTACGTCATATCTTGGTGCAATAGCTTTATCACCAGATTCCACATCTTTAGTTAACCTAGTGTTAAGTCCGTTAATTTTTGAATTTAATTCTTTTTCAACCTTATACATGGTTTCCATGTATTTTTTATAACTTTCAGTTGTAGGTGACTCTAAATAACTGTCGTATGCTTTTGTTATTTGTCTTTCTGCACTATTAATTATAGGTACAAAGTCATTACCTAAATCTCTTATTTGATAAAACTGATCAGGTATATCAACATCTCTATCAAAGTCTGTTTTCTTTACTTTTGTTATAACCGTGTCTTTAAAATCTGATATGTCAAAAGATTGACCACCAAAAGAATCATCTACTAATTGTATTAATTTATTATCAAACAAATCCAATTGTTCTTGTTTTTGTAATTCATATTTGGTTCTAATATCTGCACCTGATTCAGATACGTTTTGTCCTGTCTTAATCGTGGCACCTGGAGTCAATATATTTTGTTGACTTGCTAATTGATCATCAATTTGTTCATCAACTACACCACCCGCTCTGTTGTTAGTATTAAAATAACTATTAAAATTACCTACTTTTTGTTCGACAGCTACAATTTTTTGGACTCCGCTATCATCAGTCACTGTTGTGTAAACAAATTGTTTGTCAGGAAACTCTCTTTGTATTGCCTCATTAACAATTTTATAATTTGAAAGAGCTAAATCTTTAATTACTTTACTTACTTCTTCTTTCTTTTTGCCTCTTCCACCAAAGTTAGAAAGAGTAAAACCACTATTAATAAGATCAGATTCAATTTTTGTTTGAGTTTGCACTAAATTAGGATTTTCTAAAGCTTGAGCCAAAGTAAAATCTAAACTTGGTTGACCTTCTGCTCTGAGATCAAGCTCCTTTTGTACTATAATTTGATTGCCATCAGGTCCTTCTTCTACTGTTTGAACAACTACTTTGTTTAAATTATTTTCTATTTCTAAGGCTCTTTCTCTATTAGCTATCTCCTCAGGATTAATCTGTGTATTAATACTCTCAGAAATTTCTTTTGCTTTAGAGGCATCATATTTGTTTTTATAAAATTGTACTAAATTTGTAGTAGGACTTTGATCAGGGTTAGCTGCATTGAATTCTGAATAATTTTTAAAAAAGTTTTTTGTAGCATTGTAAGTAGCTACAGGAACATCATATAAATATTTTTTTGTTGCTAGTCCTAATCCTGCACCTATAAAAGGAGAAAATGTCTGGATAGCTAAATTTAATGGTGTTCCAATCAAGCCTGGCTCAGTAGCTTCTTCGGCTAACTTTTTTCCAAAATCTGTTCCTGCAGAAAATCCCATTACAGCAAGTATGTCATCTGCAACAACAGAACCTAAATTACCTGTTTTTTTTGCATTATCATAAATATCAATTATTTGATTATACATTAACCCTAAATTATTTTTAGCTTTAGAAAATACTCCTTTAAGAACTTCAGGATCTTTTATTTGAACTTTGTTAGCTTGCGTCAGTTTTGTCATGGCACCTGTAATAGGAATAGAATCAATTAAGAAACCACCCATATTATCCGCAACTCTCTCAGAAAAAGTATCTGGAGTAAATGATGGATCAATAAAATGTAAAAATTCAAATACTTCGTGTAGTTTATTTTTTACTTTTTCATTCGCAGGTACAAAATCAATATCAGGTTTAACTGATTGTTGTATTTTTTCGGCACTAAAACCTAAGGGAGAAGTTATATAACTAAAGTCAATCACCTTGTCTGCTATTTCTAAAAGTCTTTTATTAGATCCTTGACCCAATGCCATAATAAAATCTGTTTCAGGATCAGGATATTTACCGCTTATTTGATCTTTAGTTAATTCGTTTTCTTTAAGATACATATCAACATACTTCATAATATCTGATTGAGTAAATTCTTCTTTAGTCATCTCATTTATGATGGTGTTAACATCATCTCTAGCATCTAATATTTTATTTCTTAGTTCTGTATCTTTAGGTAAATAAAATGTTTTTTTATTAACTGTGATAGGTTCTTTTTGATTATTTAATTGAGCTATTTGAAAATCAGGATTTATAGGATTAACACTAGCAACATCAAAGCTACCTTGTCCAGTAGCATCCATATTTAAATCTGTTACTTGTTGTTCAGCTAAGAGTTCATCTTGAGCTATTCTATCTAATGATCTTACCATTACTCATTACTATCCTTAAGCGGAAGTCTGAGGTTCACGTCTAAATCCAAATCAGCCATAGCTTCAAAGTCATAGATAGGTTGCATAAAAGCAGGTGGTGGATTACTTTTTTGATACTCTTTCATCATACCTGCCCACTCTTGTGCACTTTTTGCTGTTACGGCAGCTTCTGATGCATAAATAGATTTTTGGGCTAAATATAATAATCCTTGAGCAAACTTTGCATTAAATTCTTTTGGTGCACCTAATCTTATTGTTGTGTTAAATAAAGCGACTAATTCTCTTTCAGATATCGTTCCTGCTAATTGCTCCGATGCAGCTATTCCTAATTGAGATGAAATGGAATCTATGAGAGCAGAGTCTTCAACAGCGTTTAATGTTTCAAAACCCACTAGATCTGTAAGTCCTTTAAAATCAACTCCAAACGGTTCAAAAATTTCTTGTACAAAAGTAAGAGCAGGAGTCAATATACCTGTGTTCGTATCTGATTGTTGCAATAAATTACTTACTCTTGCCACATCAGTAAGAAGCTTTTCTCTATTAGGTAAGTCTAAAATTAATTCTTGACTAGCTGTGCCCCAACTTTTTTCAGCTTGTGTTTCGTAAGGTCTTTTACTTAATTCTTGATTTATGTTTGCAAGTTCAAACTCTTCTTTTTCTGATAATCCTTCATTTGATTTTTTAACTTGTAAATTTGTTTTTCTTTCTAAAAGTCTCTCTGTTTCAGTAGATCCATCATCCTCCGCTTTTGGTTGCAATTCAACATCAAAGTCTACTGTAGTAATATTACCATTTGCATCTTCAATTATTGCTCCTAGAGAACCATCTTCCTTTATAAAACTTTCTTTAAAAGTTTGCCCTGAGGCTTCATCTAAACCTAAAAGTTTGTTCTTATCAGCTTGACTATAGCTATTGAATTGTTCCATAGTCATTTCAACACCACCTGTTAACTTAATTGTCTGCTTTTCGGCGGCTTCTTTATTTCTAAAATCAATAATCCTAGGATCATCATCATTAAGTGTTCTTGTGTCAACAAGTTGATTATTAACTTCTATAAAATAATCTTTTTCATTCGGCCCTGGTTTTGCTAATGATGCATCAACTGCAGCTCTTGCGGCAGCATCTTGTTCTGCACCAATGCCTTCTTCTTGAGCTATTCTTTGTGTTTTTGCACCTAATATATTTGCTAAGAAATCATTAAATTGTGCTACGGAACTTGTTAATCCTGGAGCCACGGGTTGACTTAGGGGACCTGTTGCTCTTAAAACATCTGCAGCTGTCACTCCGCGATTTACATTTAAGGGTTCAATACCAGTAAATTCTTTTTGATAATCAACAAGTTGGTTATACTCATCAGGACTGAGGTTGTTAAACATCCTCCTTTTTTCTAATTCTAAATTATCTATTGCTGCCATTCATTACCTAACCTAAAAAACTACCTAAATTACTACCACCTTGACCAGATAAAACACCAAGTCCTAAGATTCCAGTTTGTAAAGCAGTTAAATAAGGATTAGGTTGTTGAGCCTGAGTCAGAGTAGTTTGTCCTTGTGGCACACCCGCTAACATATTTGCACCAAAACTTAATCTTGAGTAAGGTTCTTCCTGTGCAGCTAAAATATTTTGACGCATTGCTTCTTGTTGTGCTTGTCTTTGTGAGACATCTATACCACCAATACCACTTAAAGTTGCGATATCCCTACCTGTCGCTTGTTGACCAGATAGTCCAAGAGCAGCTGTTCTTTGTCCCATAGAACCCATTTGTGATCCTGCATATAATTGTCTTTGTCTTTGACCTTCTTGTGCAGCCTGAGCAGTGGACAAAGCCTGTAAATAATTTGATTGCATATCTTCGGCAATTCTTTTTGATTTTATATCTTGTATATTTCTACCTAATTCTGCTCTTTGAACACCTTCTCTACCCCCACCAAATGCACCTGCACCAATCGCACTAGCTGCCGCTTGATTTTGAGCTATTGCACCTTGTCTATCAATTTCTTTCAATGCTTCTTGTGTTACATTTTGTTGATAGGGTGACATAAAGGCTGAAATGCCAGAATTAGGATCATTAGGATTAAAAACTCCTGTAGCATCTTGTAGCGTTTGTTGACCTTGTTGTGTTTGAGCTAAAGCTTGTTGTAAAAAAGGATCAAAAGAACCTATACCTAATGTTTGAGGTGTAATAGAAGTTGCTGCTGTATTAGCGGCATTAATTAATTGTTGCTGTGGTGTAGATAGAGCTACAGCTTGTTGAGCAGGTACATCCCTTTGTTGAGTAATTAAGCCTGGAACATAATTAGGATCATCTGTAGCTAAATCAGGTGTACCGAAATATGTGTTTAATAATTCTTGGGTCCTTTGTTGTATATACTCAGGAGGCAACTGCATTGAAACTTGATTTGCTGTTGGCATTATGCTTTACCTCCGAATTGATTTTGTACACCGTATAAAAATTCAGCGCCTCGTTCTCTTGCATTCATCTTTCCACTACCACCCATTGATTCACCTAAGCCTCGAACGGTTCGTGCATTTACAACAAACTCTCCATCACTTAACATAGCAGGGATATCATCAGATGTTTCTGTACCTGGTCCTTGAATCTTACCATTTTTTCTTGGAAACCCACCTTGTGCTAAGGACATCAGGCCACCATTAGCTGCAAACTCTGTAACATCTTTAATTTTTGTTGGAGTATCAAATCCTTTTAATGGTGTATCTGTAGTCACCATATATTTACTCATATCTTCTCCTTCATCCCCTTTATCTAAAATCTTTCCAAATATTCCAGAGAAACCGGCTAGTCCTAAAATATTTTTTAAATTAAATAAACTTTCTTCTGTGCTTGCACCACTACTCATATCATCAATAAGCTTTTGTTTAGCCCCCTTGATTAATTCTGGATCAACACCCTTTAAATTATCAAGTTTTGTAAAAATTTCTTGTTGTTCTAATAAATTTTTTTCAAGGGCTATTGCAGGATCACCCATACCAATCATTTCTTTACCTTTATCAAAGGCTGCACCAAATATGTCATCACCTTGTATGCCACCCATTGATCCTTCTGTACCTGTTAGAAAATTACCACCTGGAATTCTACTAAAAAAACCCTTTCCTGCTTCTGTTCCACCTAAATATTTTACACCTTGTCCACCTACATAGCCTAGTGCAGCGTTTTTAAAAGCTTCGTCAGCCTCATCACCTCTAGCTAGTGATCCTATACCTGAACCGAGAGCCGCGCCCCCTGGTCCGCCAAAACCAAAACCAAGTACTGCTCCTACTGCGGGTAATATGTCTCTGAATTCAAATGCCATTAATTAAAGCCCTTTTATACTACCTATATTTATAGTGAAAAAAGTTGTAATATGCAATATGTCAATGCGTATACCAACAAAAATTACTGTAGAAGAATTAGATTTAGTTATAATAAAATGGGTTGACGCTTACGATGCATTAGGGTCTGGATGGTTTGATTGGAAAGAAATTTTTACAAGGGGACAACTTGCTAAATGCACTAGTGTGGGTTTTGAGCTTTACTCTGATAAAGAAAAAATAGTATTAATTGCAGACGAAACACAAGAATTTGCAGGCAGGATTACTGTAATACCTAATTCTTGGCAATTATCTAAAGAGATTATTAGGAAAGGTAAAAAAAAATCTAAGGTATCTTCTTAAGCCATTTATCAGGATCATCTGATTTATCATGATACCAAGTAGATTCTTTCCCATGCATTACTGCTAAATGTACACCTTTTTTGTAATAGTCTGTCAATCCTTTTTTACATCCTTCTGAAACAGATTCCATGTAATAATCATCACCAAACATTGTGCCATTGTCTTTTATCTTAGGTAGCCAATTCATTACATCTTCCATAACAGGTTCATATTTGTGATCAGCATCTATCATCAAAGCATCAAAATATTTATCATCAAATAGTTTGACCGCCTCATTAGTGGTCATCTTATGTACTTTTGTAATCCATCCTTCATCAATTAAATCTTTACAGTTTTCAATAAATTGATCATGAAAATCTTTTAAATGATCATGCTCTCCTGCTGTACCTTCAAATGTATCTACTACATGAAATTCAAACTTTTTATTATGTTCCTTGAGCCGTGATGCAAGAAAATTTGTACTTTTTCCAAGTAAACAACCTAACTCAATAAATTTACTACCTTCGGGTAGTTTGTAAGCAATCATTTCGTATGTTTCCATATAATTGAAATATCCAGGTATCTCAAACCATTTAACCGACATTATTTTCTCCTTTTTTTATTCTTCTAATGTAGTTGCACCTGCAAAAACTTGCGGTGCTGTCACATGTACATCTCTTCTTATGTCTTCTTCTGTAGTATCTGTAGCAGGATTATCTATGTCTGCTTGACACTCTTCATGCGAATCATATTCCTGTCCTGTTTTTGTATTAGTAACAGTGGTTTCTACTTTAGCACTATAAACAGGGATTTTTTTGCCATCAAGCATATCATATCTTAGTAGCTTAGGTTCATCTGTAATCTTTGCCATACTCTAGTTTTATAGGATAAGTTTAGAAAATCAATAAATTATATTGATCTATTTATATGATTTTTTTCTCCAAAATAAGCGTTTGTAGTTATCAGCTATAAACTTGAACCTACTCAAGTGATTTTTATTACTTTCTTTCTCAGTCTCTTTGCATTCTTCTGTTTGCATTTTCCATGACTCTCTTTTGAAAGGAATTATCATTACCATAGGACTACCCTCTTTTATAACTGTTCTTTGATCTACGCTTTTTGTCCAATAAAAAGGAAAATTGATTCTTGCAGGATATGTATCAGTGTCAACCACACCAGTAATCAAATCGTAAGGTAAGACATGGTTGGCGGGTGTCATAAAAATACAACTATAACCTGGAGGAGTTACGACTGTCCAAGGATTCATAAATTTAAAAACTGCATCTATTGTTCTTCTGGGGTGCATTAGTTCGGGTGTTATTTGAAATTTAAGATGTTCTTTAATACCTATAAGATCCGAAAAATGATTAAACTCTTGAGGTGCACTAAATAAAATATTCTCTGTTTCTTGATTGTAAAACATTTCAATGTCAACAGGATGTGGAATAATGTAACCTGATGTTAAGGCATCAAGAAAAGGTATGCACCTTTTTACAGTAGGCTTTGTCTCGGTTTGTTGAAAAAGAGGTAAATCTTTATATCCATTGGGTATGTGAGTAACAGAGGGTTTTGGATCAGATATATAACCTTTTAAAGGTGATTTAAAAATTATTTTCAATTACTATTGTTGTGCTTTTATCTCTAAAACAGAAACTTCTATCATAGCTCTTGAAGCGGCATTTGCTTGAACTTTAAAAACATCGCCTGCTTGATAAACGATAGAAGAATTTATTGTGTTAGTGTCAGAAGCTGAAACATCAATTTGAAATATTTGAAGATCTGCAGTTCCATTATTATGATCAACATTCACAGTAACAGCATTTGATCCATCATAATTATGAGTGTTTATAGTTTTAACAATAAAAGTTGAAACTGGTGTTGGAGGTGTAGCAGCCACGTTAGCAGTTGGCACTGTAAATACTGTAGTTAAATCTGTTGTTGTTAGATTTGCTATAAACCTTTTGAATACGTCAGCCATTTAAAAACCATGTCCTTCTTGTAGATTCTTCTTGAGTGTCTTGTGTATATTGAGTGTTTAACTGTTGTATCATTTCTTCTAATTGTCTTATAAGTTCAGCAGACTGTTGTGCATCATACTCTGGTCTTGGATCTGGAAATCTTTGTAAAGTTAATTTTGCCATATTTTCTACCTGCTATAAATCCAAGAATAAACGATATTCCTATAAAACCAACAATTAATAATGTGTGCCATAATAAAAACATTACACAATTATATCACTTTATATAAATATTCCTATGTTTTCTAACATTAACTTAGTGAAGTAATTATTGATGGATTACAAAGTTTATAGTTAAAAGCTAAAGAAACTCTTAAACTGTCAGTGTCATTTTTTCTAACTCTGTGTGGTATATCATCAGGAAATAATAGTATGTCAGCAAATTTTGGAACAAAGTTATATGGATTATCAATATTAAAAACAATGTCAGAGTTGTTTTCTGTCAAGTATACAATACCTGATATAGATTTATAACAATCATGTGTATGCACATGAAACTCTTGGAAAAAATCCTTTTCATATATATTAACCCAAGATTCATAAATATATCCATCAATAAATTTATTGTTTTGATACATATACATCTCGATATGACTTAATATATTTAGTTTTAATTGATGAAGTTCTACACAATTTAATATGTTTTGTGTGTAATTTAACGAGGTTTTTATATCACAATCCCAAGTTTTTTGTTGAAATTCATTTTGTTTATTATCAATATTAAGTTTCGCTGATTTACAAATATCTAAATCCAACTTAGAATAATAAACTTTAGTTTCAGAAATATTTTTAAACAATTAAATTTTATCTTCTACCATCTGGTTGAACATCAAAACGTTGTGTGCCTAGCCTCCAAGCCGTGCCTGTAGTGTTTGAAACTACGTTTACTGTAAATTCTCTACCCCTACCTCTTAAACTAACAAACTCTGTAGCATCAGTAAAAGTAGCAGTTTTTGTAACGCTTATGCTATTATTAGGATAGTTTTTAAATTCAAGCTTTGCATTTAAAGTACCACTTTGATCCTGTACATCAGGGATAAGTTTTGAAACAAATAACAAATCATTACCTTCACCTATTTCAACCGAACCTGATTTGACGAAAGCAGTTATTGCTTCCCCATCCGCATCATTACCTTGTTCATGTAAAAACATTTGTGTGGCTCCATCTGTCAACCCTAATATTACCTCATTATTAGCAATTGTGGTTGGTAGGTAGTCCGAGGCTATTGGATTATCATAGATCTCTCTATCAATCCATGTTGTTCTGTCTAGCGATCCTATCCACCATGTTTGCTCCAAATAATTATAAGCAACTACTGCATTAATTTGATCTGACCCAGATCTATTATAAAACCAAAGTATTTCATTAAACTCACCATTATGTGATGCAAAAGCATTTTCTGAACCAGTTTGATTTATATTATTAAATATGTATTGCTCCACAGAACAGGGTAATTTTTTCACTGTTCCATCGAATAAGAAGAAAGAATCCTGAGACATCCAATAAGAAACACCATTAATATCTATGCCTGCATGTTGACCTATAATACCACAGTTTTGACCAAGCTGTCTTAAACCGAAAGTAAAAGGTGGACCAATAAACTGCATAGAGTGTAGTGAGGTATCTGTCCAAATAAGCAATTGTCCCCTTGATCTTTCTGCAGCCACGATCCGTGATCCGTCAGCAATTCTTAATGTACCCGCAGTATTTTCTGCTGTGGGTTGATATGTTGTAATATCTTCTTGATCAGAAAATCTAATTAATAAATCATCCTGTGAATTAGTTGTTCCAATTGTATTTTCTGTTCCTAATACAATTAAGTGTCTGTCAGGTGTTGAAACTAAGCTTAATCTTGAAGCTGTTGGTGCGTTGGTAACAGCAACTGCTCTTGTTGTAACACCTGCTGATGTGTCCCATTTAAATGTGCCACCATTTAAAGCAGTAGCAATTAAATCTTCACCAAAATTATCTAGGGACCATTGTCTAGCTTCCAAAGTCACATTGGATGTAGACCTCGGAGTGCCCCACGCCCCAGTGTTCCATTCACCTGTACTCCATCCAAAAGCAGGAACAGAAAACTCAGGTCCTGGATTAGTTTGATACTTAGCATTTCCTGTGCCACCACCGTTTGAAGTAGAACCTGAAGCTGTGGCAGTGTGAGTTACAACATAATTTGAACTATTTACAACAGAAGTAACTTCAAATTCTTTATTCATGTCTAAACCATTAATGGTACTAAAAGAATCAAAAGTAACAAAACTACCTGTGTCGCAACCATGTCCACTGTCCGTAACCAAGACTGATGTAGTAGCATTTGTAGTAAAAGGATTAGCTAAAGAGGAGGTAGTTTTACGTATAGGAGTAATATCATAAGCTAAACCTTCTTCTATAACATATAGCTTACGATCAGTGCCAACAGCATTATATCTAGTGCCAGATAATGATATCCAAGCATGTTGATCACGTGCCACACCCACTAAAGTAGTGCTTATAAATTTCTCCCAACCTTTAATTTTTTGTGGAGAACCTTGAAAAAAACGTACATTATCCCCGTCTGTCCATTTATTTTCTCCTGTATAGTCAGTTACTTCTTTATTAATACCGGGTGCGGGTCTAAAATTTACTAATGGCATGAGAGTTAATATACCCTATAAATATTATTTTTCTAGTATTACTGTTTGAAATGCAACAGTAGTACGAAGCAAAGAACTAACCCTAGTGGGAGCAGTTGCTCTATGTGGGTATTTTCCATCAAAAACTATTAATCTGTCTTGTTTAAAAGAGGCAACTTCTTTTGCTTCTTTGTTTTCATCATAAACAATAAACTCTCCTCCCCATTCAGCTTTCCACGGAGAGATACAATATAAGAAAGTGGGAGTGTTTTGTTTCGAATCAGTATGAATAGATCCATCAAATCCAGAGGGATAAATATTAGCGTGCCACCTATAGATCTCCATATTAGGTTCTAGAAGTTGATTACATTTTTTATAAATGTCATAAATCAAAGGTACAATAAAATTTCTTTCATCTAGTGACGAAGTAAAGGAGTGAGGAATTGTTTCCTTTTCACCACCTAGATTCGAAAAAGAAAGTTGCAAGTGTCCTTCCATAATATATTTATCAAAAAAACCAGTTATTAACTTTGGATCGTTAATAAAATTATCAAAAATTTTAATCATTTTTTTCATCCCAGATGATATTAAAGGCCATTGAAATTCTTTCTTTATCACCTAAGTATTCTGAAACACCATGTTTTGTTGTTCCTGGAAAAAGAACAAGCATATTGCTTTCAAGTTCTAAAGATTTTCCAAAATCAGGAAAAGTCATTGTTGTTTTACTAGGAACATCAAAATAAAAAGCACCAGACCAAGCTACAGGAATATGTGTATGTTCATTAGAATAGTCTCCTTTTTTATGTACCATTCCCCAGGATGAAGTCATTGTAAATTCTACAGGAGCGTCAGGTGCTGTAGCTCTTAATTTGTAAATATTATTTAGAGTATGAAGTATTCTTACATGAAAGCTTTTCATTTCTTCTATTTCTAATAGTCTACCCCAATCTGTGCAGGTAGCTTGTACATTTACTAAATTCTCTTTAGCAGATTTCAAAGTCTCTTCATAGACTAGTTTGGTTAAGGATTCTAGGTATTCTTTACTATAAAGAAAATCTTTTAGAATATATATACTAGCAATCGAATTAGAAGAGGACTGTATTAAATGAATATTCAAGATTATTTTTTAGATGCAACTAAAGATCCAACATGACCCTTAAATGCTCTATTGCCAAAGTGAGTTAGAGGCATCGCTAAATCTGCCCAAATCTCACCACCACATTCTTGCCAAAGACGAGAAAAATAATAGTCTTCAGATAAATACCTAACTTGCGTTTTGCCTTTTGTAGTTTTTGTTTCATAAGGACCCACTGCAAATAAATCATAACAATTATCAGAACTATAGTTTTCACCGTTTACAATTTGATCGGAATCATATTTTCTTTCAGGAAACTTTTTCATCATAGTTCTAAAAACTTCTCTTTTTACAAGCATCATTCCTGTGGCTGCTTCTTGAACAGGAAAAAACCCACCATTACCTTGTAAATGTTCAGGATTGTCAAAGTTTACATTGTAGCCTAATGCTTTGGCTTCTATCTCCTCATTATCGGCATTAGGATTTTCTTCTAATATTTTTTTAATTTTTTCTAAATAAATATGTTTTCTAGGATAAATACCACAAGTCACATCCTTTTCAGCACAAAGAAGTCTTTCTATATTTTGAAAAGTAAAACCTATATCAGCATCAATAAATAATAAATGTGTTGCTACAAAATCTGTAGCATCCAACATCATTGATACTATTGTATTTCTTGCCCTCGTTATTAAACTTTCATTACCTATAGTCTGTATTCGTAAATTAACATTATTTTTTAAACTCCATGACTGTAGCTCCAATAATCCATGAAGAGTGCTTTCTGTTAACATACCTCCATACATAGGCATGCCTAAAAAAACTTTAAAATTTTTGTCTTTTATTTCTTCTGGTTTTATCATGTTTGTAAATAACCTACATTCTTTCTTTTATCATAAGCCCATTCTGGATGATGAGGACCATCTACATCAATGTAATGAATAAAAGCTTGCGCACAATGATCTCCTTCAAATTTATTTCTCCAATGAACAAGCTTCTCGCCCATATAAATAATACCATCACCTGGTTTCATCACTATCTCGCTTTTAAGACTATGGCCATTAAAGTTTAAGCCCATCGCGTCAGCGTTCATTTTATTATTATTTTCTGTATTAATTTCACCAAAATATATAGGCCATGGATCTCCTCCAAAATTCAATGTTATAGAATACTCACAAGAGGGTCTATCTCTATGAGGTCTTAAAAGCTCACCATGTGTATATACTCTAGAGAAAGTATAAGTAGGGCAAAGTTTTTTTTGAGTAACCTTACTAATTTTATCAAGAAGAAATGTTGATAATGTTTCCATATTAAGATCAATATAGCATTGTCTAATAAAGTTTTGATCTTGTTCATTTCCTTCAGAAAAATCTCTGTTTGTACAAGATTTTAAAATCAAATAATTGTATATAAAGGAAGACATTTCAGGACTTACAAGACCTTCAAGATGAACATAATTATTTTCTTTAAATAAATTTACTGGGTCCATATCACAAGTACCTTTCTTTCACCCTCTCTGAGAGGTTCAACTTTGTGAGGAAACATAAAATTAGATGGAAAAGCGACCACATCACCGTAGTCTAATTTAATTCCTTGTTCTTGATTATGTATAAATAATTCTCCCCCCTCATATTCTTTTGATGAATTTAATCCTACTAAAATAGTTAAATTTCTTGGAGCGTCCTTATAATAATCAGTATGATAAACATAATGTCCACCATTCTTTTTTTTATAATATAAAAATTCAAAATAAGAAGAATTTGAGAAGTACCAATCTGAAACCTTTTCTTTGTAAAGATTTTCTAATTTTGAAGTAAACCTCTTAATATCGTTGTAAATAATTCTTTTTGATACAGAATTTCCAATTTGTTCTTCTTCAAGACCACAATTTTCAACCGATCTTAATGAGTTATCTTCACCGTTAGCAGTTGCTCCTTTAGCCCATAAGTCTTTTGCTTTTTCAGAATAAAAAACATTATCAATTAATTTTACTAAAGGAGGATTCATAAACTCTTTAATTAAAAGAGTATGATCAAGAACTTTATCTTTAAGATTAAGCACTTATAATGTTATTTTTTGCAGTGGTGGCTTGTGATACGGCCGCTGTTTGAGCGGCAGCTACATCATCTCCATAAGATGCTGATTCTGAATCTAAGGCATCAACAGCGTTGTTATAAGATGTATTATAAGTGTCCCAATAGGTTTTCTCACCATTCCATCTTTTAATCATTGTCTTTGCCCAATCAGGTATGCTTGATTCTGTAATAGCTTGATTTTGTGCTGTACCATCGAATTCTATTTCACCAGAATCCAATGCAGGTTTAAACTGTAAGGCGTGAACATTGGAAGGAATAATATCGCTTCCTGTTAAATTTAAATAACTTGTGCCATCTATATTTACATCAGCCTCTGTGTCTCCAGAGTATGACTTAGGTCCATTATTTGCATTTGATGCATTTACACCTGCATCATTAATAATAGTAAGTTGGTTATTTATTGTTACGTTGTTTATTGTTACGGCCATTTTTTTTCCCTTTAGTTCCTTTCTTTATAACAGGTTTTTTATTTAGAAGCAATGCAATATCTTCTGTTGGATCTTCACCTTTTTCTAAAGCATCTTGACTCTCACTAATATTGCCCCAAATACTACCTACTTGTTTAGTTGGGTCTACTTTTTCTTTTTTATTTTGTTCATTTACAAGAGCTAATGTTACCATGTTGGCTTTCACCATCTCATTTCTAAATGACTCAACAGCTGAATTTGTTTGCACTTGCTTACCTGTATTTTCAACCAAAAGCAAAGGGATCCAAGCTATTGAACATCCCCATTCTTGAACATTTGCTCCTGATTGGGGGTGTTTACCTTGAAGCATGTTATACCAAATACATCGATGTTTCATGCATTTTTTATTTATTAACGGACACTTACCGTCTGGATCGAATATTGGCATAAGTTAGGATATTATATTCTTAATCTTTAGAACACGCAATAACATTTGCAAATTTTATATTCATAGCGGGTACAGATAAAGCTGTTGTGGTTGTTCCACTACCTCCAAGTGCAAGACTTCCTGAAAAAGAATGAACGTGACTACCGCCACCACCTGTTGATTGAGAAGCTTGCCCAGGAGGAACCTGTTGTGTATTACCACCTTGGTTTCTTAAAGGACTAAAAGTACCTTGAGTCCAACTGTGAGTATGAGAAGCTATTTGTGGTGTTGATACAGTTGTTGCCCCTGCTGAAAAGTTTGCAGGTGCTGAAGCTCCAGATACATCAGTAAAATTGATTGCACCAGATGCAGTATTTTTTGAACCTGTAAAGACTGTTCCAAAAGCGTCAGAGCCTCCTGTGCCCCCGCCAGAACCAGTCACAACTCTCATTGTTGATGTGTTAATAGATGCAGCTGTGTTTTGTGTCCATCCACTAGGTGCTGATCCTTGAAAAAACATTGCTGTGGTTCCTGATGGAATACTAGAAACCCCTGATAAAGTTGATCCATTACCAGAATAGGTTGTTGCAGTTATACCACCATTAGAGGCAGTAAATACAGCTCCATTAACGGTCATAGAGTTTTTAATACTTAGAGTTCCTAATGAGTTTGCAAATAAATCAACTACATCATCACCATCTTTACAATATATAATTGTGTGTGAACCTTGAACCACTGGCACAACGTTTGCGGCATGGCCTGTTACAGATATGTTTAAGGTATGAGAACCTGTTGTATTGTTAAAAATGTAATAATAATTTTCTACTGCGGGTATGAATACTTTTATATCACCAGTCAAAGCTCCTGTTAGTTCTATAACTTTATTAGCTGATTCAGTTGAAGGATCTGCATTAGCAGTTGTAAGTGTAACGTCAGCAGAGCCTGCAACAGACTTTGAAATATATCCCGCTGTAAATTTATCAATAACATCTAAGTTTGTGTTTGTATTATTACCCCAGGTGTTTGCATTAGCACCTGTGGACATTAACTCTAATTTATAACGATCTGAAAATGAGCTACTCATAATTAATCCTTCACCGAAATTATGCTATCTGCAAATTTTAAATTCATATTAGGAACAGAAGCACTTAAAGGTGATGTTAAAGTGCCTGATAAAGAAAAAGATCCGAGAGGGTGAGTATGACTTCCTCCACCTCCTGTATTTCCAGTATCAGCAGGAACGTTAGAGGGAGCACCTGCAGTTTTTCTTGGCACCGGTTCATTACCTGTCTGGAGTCTACTTGAGGGAGCTGATTGCATAATTGTGTGAGTATGGCCTGCCATTTCAGGAGTTGAAAGTGTATGTGCACCAATAGCATAGTTACTACTTACTGATAAACTAGAAATATCAATAGGAGCATCTGTTACTGTTGCACTCTTTGAGCCTGTAAAGGTACTAGAAAATGCATCAGATCCACCTGTACCTCCACCTGTTCCGTTTACCACTTGTAAACAACACTCTGATAAGGTTGCTGTTGTATCTGTTGTAAATCCTGTGGGAGATGCTGTTTGCACAAATAACGGTTTAGTTCCTGCAGCAAATTCTTCTACACCAGAAAGACCTGCACCATTACCTAAAAGTGTTGTAGCCTGTACCACACCATTTGCATTAAGTTTTACATTATCACCAATTTTAATTTGAGTCTTTGCGGATATGTTACCAAAAGAACTTGCAAACAAATCAACAATTCTATTACCTTTGCAATACTGAATAGTGTGCGCTCCCTGTGCAATTGCAACTCCATTTGCAGCATGGCCGGTAGGTGCAACTGTTAAGCTAAAAGAACCTGCAGTATTATTAAAAAATATATAATTATTTTCAACAGCGGGAACGAAAACTTTTATATTTCCAGTCAATGTTCCAGTAAACTCAATAACTTTGTTGGAAGATTCAGCTGCAGGATCTGCATTAGCAGTTGTCAATGTAACATCCGCTGAACCCGCTACAGATTTTGATAGATAACCTGAATTAAAAGCATCTACAACTTCTAAATTATTATTAGTATTATTACCCCAGGTATTAGCATTTGCTCCTGTTGCTTGTTTTTCTAATTTTAAACTATCTGTATATGAACTACTCATTATGCGTCCTTACTACATACTATAACATTTGAATGCTTTATGTCCATATTAGGTACGGCTAAAGCTACTGAAGGTGCTGATATGTTTCCAGATACAGAGGCACTTCCTGATAAAGGGTGAGTGTGAGAACCACCACCTCCTGTTGCACCACTTGTTGATCCATTGGTTAATGTCAATCCTTGTGCACCTGCGGGTCCACCTTGAAAGTTAGAACCTGTAAAAGTACCTTTAAGACCTGAGTGCAAGTGGGAAGGTAATTGAGGTGTAGATAAAGTTGCATTTCCGATGCTTCCGCCACTTACACTTAGAGGTGATATACCTGCTGCAGCAGCTCCAGATGTATTTTTTGCAGCAAAAACATCTTGAAAAGTATCTGCTCCACCTGTTCCTGCGGTGCCTGATGTAATAACTCTTAAGGTTGCGTTATTTAAAGCCGCCGCTGTATTTTGAGTCCAACCAGTTGGTGCTGAAGCTCCTAAAAAAACCATTTGTGTTCCGGCATCTAGTGTGGTTACACCAGATAATCCTGAACCATCTCCTGTAAAAGAGGTAGCTGAAAGTTGACCATTAGCTTTAACCTGTACAGTTGCAGCAACATTGGCTGCACCTTTAACACTCACAGTTCCAAGTGAGTTTGCAAATAAATCTACTATCTTATTACTAGCATTATTATACATAATCGTATGTGCACCTTGTGTGATAGCTACTGCATTGGCTGTATGCCCTGTTGGAGCTATGCTTAAAGTTTGAGAGCCAGTGGTGTTGTTGAAGAAAATATAATTATTTTCTACAGCGGGTATAAAAACTATTATATCTCCTGTTAAAGCACCTGTGAATTCAATAACTTTATTTGACGCTTCTGCTGCAGGATCTGCGTTATTTGTAGACAAGGTTATATTTGCTGAACCTGCTACAGATTTAGAAAGATAACCACCACCAAAAGAATCAATTGTCTGTAAATTATTATTAGTATTGTTGCCCCAGGTGTTGGCATTTGCCCCTGTAGCCATTAGTTCTAATTTTAATCTATCTGAGTATGTACTTGCCATTTTTCATTCCAATTATATTTTTTTTTTCAAATCTATCAATACTATTATGCTGCATCTACTTCTTTCCATGTATTACTTGCACCTGTTACTACTTTTGCCCAAGGTGTAGCAAAAGGGTTTCCTGGAATTATCGATAAATCAACACCTGTTACATTGACCACAGCTCCTCCTGAAGGAGTGGTTGAGCCTTCTGCAAAAGACAAGGCTACTGTAGAAACGCTTACAATAACACCTGTACCTACCTCTACAGTTTCGGTTCCTAAAGCAGAGGTCATACTTAAACTGCCAAGAGTCACTAGAGCATCTGCCTCTACAGTGGCAGTTCCTAAAGCAGAGGTCATTGTGACCGATGTAGGATCTACTTGTGTAAAGATATCAATAACTGGAGTACCAATAGCAAAGTCTAATTGATCGGAAGGTGCTATTACTGCAGCACTTCCTTCACCAGAAACAGTCGCTCCCGATAAAGCGGCACCTATTGTTAAACTATCTAAAGTTTCTACTGCCGTTCCTGTTTGAGATGTTGTGCCTAAGGCACTTGTCATTGATAATCCTGTAGGACTTACAATGACACCTGTTCCAACTTCTTGAGAAGTTGTCCCAAGTGCTGTGGTCATTGTCACGCCTGTGACACTAACCTCTTGTGTTATATTTTCATTCCAAGCAAAAGATCCCCAGTTGTTTCTTCCCCAACCTGCATCCACGGTACCTGAGCCTGTTTCATCACCTGCGGTGAAAGCCATAGAAAGACTTGGCAAGACAACGCCTGCACCTTCTTCAATTGCTAATGCTCCAGAGAGTTGTGTTTCGAATGAAACACCTGTAGGAAACGTGACATTTTCAGGTTCACCTATTGCAGTGCCTACAGCACTGGTCATAGATAAAGTTGAAACTGATACTATGGCATCTGCAACAACTGACTCAGTGCCAATTGCTGTTGTTGTTGATAGTCCAGTAACAGATACTGTAATTGAGCTTTGTTGACCCCAAGGTCCTTCGCCCCAATTATTTTCACCCCAAGCATCTGCCATGGTAATGCTCCTCTATATTAAGATAATCTTAATATTGCACTTGAAGCATCATTAGTTGGAAATGCGATTGTGAATGTACCGTTTGTTGATGTTTTAACTGCACCGAAATCAAGAACACAAATAGCTGCGTTTGTAGCACTTGAAGATCTATTGTAGATCAAAGCTGCTTGAGCAGAAATTGTTGCTGATGTAAAACTTGCGTTTGCAAAATCAACAAATGCTGTTGAAGCTGTTACACTACTTGCTGTTAAACCGATAGTTGGACTTGTTAAAGTTGCTCCACCTGCTGCGTATGTTCCTGAATTACCTACTTCGTTTGTCGCGGAATAGGCTGTTGTGTTTCCATTTAAAGTTACAGAGTTTGTGTACAGAGCAAGATTGATTGTATCGTTATCAATATCATGATCTCCTTCTAGTAACTGTTTTTTAAATGAAGCACAGACTGCTTGATTTATTGCCATTTTATGTACCCCCTTTAGGATCTAATGATGTTAAAGGAATTCGTAGTACACCATCTACATACTCATCCCTGCGTTTTCTACCCATCTGCTCATCCGCAAAAAGTTTTAAAGCAGCGGTAAACTTAGCTTCGTATAATTGCATATCCTGAACATTTTTCAAGTAGGAAAAGGCTTCTGCTAAAGTGCCATATAATAAAACCTCTGAGGCATTATTAGATAAAAAAGTTGTAGTGTTTGTACTACTTATCCTTTCAGGAGTTTCATTATACCACATTTCAATTGTGTAAGCTGCATTAGGAGTTGGAGCTACCATCAAAGTTGTAGCATCCCAATTTGCCCAATATCTAGGTTCACCTGTAAAATTCGCATCAGTAGTAGACCTCTCAACAGAATACTCATCAATAAAAGTAGTATCTACTTGTTGTAGCCATACAATGGTACCGTCAGTTTTATGCATTTGTAGTCCCCTGGCAAATCGAAAACCACCTTCAGGACCCGAAACATCAATAAAAGAATTGTTGATTTCAAGGGTTGTAGTAGCATATCTTCTCTGACTATCAGAATCTATAGCTCTATCAATTTTATTTTCTACATTTGTAATAAAAATATTAATAATTGAATCTGTAAGAACATCAGAAGTAACTTCAGTATAATTTCTCACATTTGATAATAATTCAGAATAATTCATGATATAACTACCTCTACTGTACCAAGACTTGTTCCTATGTTCAAGTCATCACTTATTGTAGAAGGCTGCATACCATTCGATGTAAAAAAAGTATCATTAGGTATACCAACTTGAACGACTAAAGGTAATTGTTCTTGAGGTCTAGGATTTTCTAATGCTTCAGCGTCTGCACTGTGATAGCCTGGATCAAGTTGAGGATGTTTTGGCTCATAACATTCTTGGCATACTAATAAACCATTCCATTCTTTACTTAAATTTAAATAGGGAACTTGAAATCCACATCTATCACAAATTGCTTGTGAAAATTTACCTGATGCAAATGCCATTTATAATCCTGGATAGAAAGTTTTAGGAACAATATTTACAGAAGTTGATTGAGAGTCTTCTGTAATCGCTCTAGCTAATTCTGACTCGTATCTTCTTTCTAACTCACCAGAAAGAGAGGGATTAACTTCTTGTGATAAATAATATGCTAAACCAGATACCATGCAGGGTAAAAATCTAAAAGGTGCATCAGGAGTATTTGTATACTTTCCAACATCCTCTATCCTTTGTACATACCAATAATTAATTTGAGTATCTGTAGTTTCAGGAGTTAGGTATGTAGTAATTTGAACATTAGCTAAATTTCTTTGTACATAAAATTGTGTGGGTATTCCCTCAGAACTTTTATTAGGAATATTTTGATACTCTGACCTTGAAATTTTTGTCATAGAGGTATCAGTACTTCCATTCCTAAAAACCATTTCTAAAATATCATCTGCATTAGAGGGTGCAGTGTATTGATTAGTAGAAGCTGTTAAATTTTGTGTATGATTTTGTACTTTCCATAAACTATAACCTCTATTAGCCCACTCAGAAAACAACAAATTTAAATTATCACGAGCTGCTTCTAAATCATAACCTGTGCGTAAAGATTTACCTGCTCTTCGATAAGCTCTTTCTATGACCTTATCTATTTCTAAATTAAAAGTTGTTGTTCCTGATGTAGTCATTAATTATTTTTTCTTTTTAGATTTAGTTTTCTTTTTTACGTTCTTCTTCTTGGCCATTCCGCCACCCTTCATTTTTTTCATCATTCCACCACCACGCATTTTCATCATCGCGCCGCCTGTTACGTTTTTCTTTTTTGCCATTCCTGTCATTGTAGCCTCCTTATTTAAAAAGCTTTTTATACTGTAGTTGTCTAGACGATACTACTTCGTTGTAGTAATCTGTTGGCCATTTATCATAATAACCCATGCGTTTTAATCTATCAGATGCCTCGTATAATTGCGAGAACTTTTGTATTAACATCATTGAAAAATCAATCTGAGAATCAGGTAAATTTGTTTTGTCACCTGTAGGATCTAATAAAAATTCTTGTTCCTCCTCATTGGGAGGGTTATTGGGATGAAAGCCCATAAAATAAATGTCTTTTTTATTAAATTTTCTATTAAAATTATCGATTATTCTTTGGAATTTATTCAGAGAATATTCTTTAAAAAAAATATCACAAAATACTAATATCTCTTTTTTATCAAAATTAAGTCTTTTTATGTGTTTATTAAGATTTCTTGTATAACCTGTTTTTGGTTCTCTTATTTCAATATCAACTTTATTATCTAGCCACGCCATTTTAGCATAGGGACAAGCAGGTAATCTATTTAAATGTTTGTTGGGAACCTCTAGATAATGTTTTGACCACAATCTTACTTCGGAATTAATTAGTTTTTTAGTTTTATTAGATATCAAAAATCAGATGTTTTTATTAAGAATTCCTCTATCCAACCCATTTTATCATCCATCATGAGAAGTTTTTGTTTAATAATTGCTATATCTTGTTGCATTTCTGCAACACTATCTGCTTTTTTTTCAACTGCATTAAGGCGCTCTGTAAAATTACCCCATGTCATGCCTATTGTTGCAATAAGCACAACATACGGAAGAACAGTTTTTATATCTATTTTAAGCGACACTGACATTCACCATCTATACAATTGCACAACATAATGACCTCCTATTTAGTCTTTGCAGACATACCTGATAAAGGGTTATTTAAAGCCTTATTAATCTTTAAGTCAAGGCTTTCTTCCATTAACTTCATTTCTTCTATAAGCTCTCTCGAGTCTTCTTTTTGTCTATCTTCTACGTCATTCACAATTTCGGTTATGTGTCGTACGTCTTGCTCAACATTTCGTAAATCTGTTTTAAGGTCATCTTTAAGTTCCCGACTAACCTGACTTATTAGGTCTATTTCACCTAGTATAATTTCTAACTCACTTTTTAAAGCATCTAGTTGTTGTGATACAAGCTCTATTTGTGACTTTGTTTGAGTTTCCACGAGAGCAATTTTTTTATCAAATCCGCTTAAATCAGGAGCGGTATAACTCTCAATCTGAGCAGACATATCTTGAAATTTTTTAAAAGCTTCGAACCCGCCATACAAAACTCCTACAGCACTACTTAATGCTAAGATGACTGCCATCATGCGTCCTCCCTTAAAGGACACGCCCCCTATTGCTACTTCTGCCATTGTGAGTTCACCATATCATCCATAATCTGTCCTTGTGCCATGTCAAACAACATACCATACTGGTCATCTATTGTCTTGTTTAAATATTCTGTGACGTTTGTATCTTGGATGTAAGACTGAGTATCAAAGAATGATTTTGTATTACCAAGAATCTGCATAACAATTAATGTTTTTGTTTGAGCGGCATCATCATAACGAGCTTTATCATCAATCTTTTTTACTATCTTAGTAGCAGCTTTTTCTTTTGCTGAAGATTCTTTTTTTTCTTCCTTCTTTGGTTCTTCCTTTTTCTCTTCTTTTTTAGGCTCTTCTTTGGTTTCTTCTTCTACCTCTTCCACTTCTTCAGGCGCTTCTTCTTCAGGTTCTTTTATCTCTTCTACCTCTTCAATTTCTTCAACCTCTTCTGGTGCTTCTTCAACTGTTTCTTCAGGTTCGGGTTCAACCATTTCAGGTTCTTGTTTAACTTCTTCAATTTGTGGTTTGGTTTCTTCTACTTCTATTTCAATGGGTTCAGGCTCAATCTCTATTTCAGGCTCTAATTCTACAGGAGGAGCAACTTCTTCAACAGAGGCTATCATATCTGGTGGAGGTAGATCCATTTCCATTTCGATCTCTAATGTAACGGTTTCTATATTGACGGGTATTTCAAAGTCCGTATTCATATCAGGTGGGGGTAATAACTCCATTGGAGGAGGAGCATCAAAAGAAACATCATAAGAAATTTCGACATATTCAAACTCTAATTCTATCTCAGCCATTTCTATTTCAACTGATTCATAAGTCACTTCTTCATATTCAGATTCAAAAGGCATAAACTCTATTTCACCAATATCATTGGTAGCTATATCGTTAAATTCAAAGACTTCTTCTGCAAAGTTAATCTCTGTATCTAAAAGATTGAGATAATAAATTTCTTCTACTGTAGTTATTTGTTGAGTAATAATTGTATTGATTACATTATAGAATACGTCAACGCTCACATCATCAAAGACTGGACCCACGGCTAGATTAATATCTCTACCGCCTACCTCAATAGTAACTCTATTTAATACACCACTGAAATCGAAAGACCCGTTATAAGATTGGTAGCCTGTTGATACTCCAGACTCAGACAAGATGTCAGTACCTGAAAAGACCTGACTAGTTCCGTTAAGTCCTGTAATGTGCATGTATATTCGATCTTGATCATCCTGTTTATCTACCTCTATTGAGTATTTAACTTCACCACCATTACTAATATTGAGTTCAGAGA
>Ga0209535_1000239_pt1 | contig 37290 bp, 44 predicted proteins | sample LinPmetageLP28_FD_184041 | JGI IMG/M metagenome (GOLD analysis project Ga0209535, IMG submission 184041) | Marine viral communities from the Pacific Ocean - LP-28 (SPAdes) (version 2) | ecosystem: Environmental > Aquatic > Marine > Oceanic | place: Pacific Ocean | collected 2009-08-22
TGTTCTGAGACATTAAGTACTGAGAGGCGTCAGATGAAGCGTTTAGAATCCATTCATTGGCCGCTTTGTTTTCCCCCTGCGGAGCATCGGACAAGATATCTCCTGTAGCCCGAGACGAAGCGTCAATAGCCTCACGTTGTTTCTCTCGGTCAGCCTCCTGCTCCTTGAGCGTATCAACAAGGTTGGTGGTAATAGCACCCCAGTCGACCCTGCTCTTCTCATCTCTCTTTACGTACTTATAGTAGCTCATTGACCTATGAGTTGTTGTGGCATTACAAAGGTTTGACCTGAATTTAATCCAAAGGCTGAGGCTGGCTCAGGCTTGTAATTCTTAGCGGCTTTAATCTGGGCGTTCGTCAAAGCCTGACTCAAAAGCTCTTGCTGTGTTAGACCACCAAGTGAGCCAAAGAAATCACCGAAGTTACCATCGTCTCCTAAAGCTGTTTGCATAGTATCTAAGTCAAGGCCATATTGTCGAGCGAACTGTTCACGTTGACCAGCAGACATCCCAGACATCTGCTGTTGTAAAAGAGGAGTGGTTTGCCCTAGGAACTCATTTCGCATATCTCCCTGTAATTCTTTACCAATCATCTTAGAGCCACGCCCTTGCTTATACAACGCCTGTCCAGCGTCAATCGTAGCCCCTACACCAGCCAGCATCTCAGCTCCCGAGGTGATAGCCGCAGCTCTAGCCGCCTGTGAGTCAGCCGCAGCTTGCTGAGCTCCAGTAGCCTCCGCTTCAGCAATACCTCGTCGAGCAGTTATATTAGCTACGTCCTGGCTTTTAACAGCTATATCCCTGTTGTACAAAGAGCGCTCCTGAGCCGACCGTAACTTGTCTTCTAAAGCGAGGCTACCACCGACAGCGAGTCCCGCGCTACGTGCCGCACCCCTCGGGTCAGCCTCCTGAGCTGCCTGTACCTGCTGAGCCATCAATCGCTGCTGGCTCTCTCGAGCCTGCATATAGGCTTCTGTAGGGACTGACAGCTCTTGCATAGGGTTAATCTCAGTGAGACGCTTTGCCTCGCGCGTCGCCTTCTGAGCGGCTTTCTGAGCTTCTTTAATACGACGGTTAGCCTCAATGGCTTGGTACGTACTTACGCCCGCCGAAGCTAACTGTAGTGCTGCTGTTACAAATGCCATACGATTTATGTTTAGTCAAAGATAATTAGAATCAAGGATAGGATTTCATCATCTGACTCTCTACTACGAAAAGTTCCGTAGCAGTAGTCGATGAGTTGGTCGCGATAAACTTGCAATAGTGTCCGAGTACCCCGTGGGATTCTGCCTGTGCATTCTTTACGCCCATCATATACCACGTGTTCTGCGGGGTTGTTCCGCCTGCCGACAAAGTAAAGCTTACCTGTGTCCTGTCCGCTGAAAACGCAGTGACAGGTCCGACTACAATAGGTACACCTGGATTAGTAGGGTTAATCGTATACAAGATATCGCCGATAGATAAGATGCTACTTACAGCAAAACCAAAGGTGATGACTCCAGTCGCTACAGTAGTATTAGAGCCAATGCCATTGACCGAGCGAAGGACATACTGCGAAGGGTCAATAGTCAAGGCAGGCTCGCCGTTCTCTCCGTCAGGGTTACGGACAAACGCAAAGAACACAGCCTCTTTCTTCTCAAACCACGCTTCATTGATGTATCCGTTTTGGATGTCCGTCTCCAGCTCCATCTCCCACGCTTGGTCAGACTCCAACTCCATCGTCTTCCACAAACTGTTGTCCGTTGGGTTGTCGTTGAAGATACTCGTCATCTGAGATGCGTAATTTACTCCGTAGTACTGATTACGCACCTCATTGGTATTATGCCTGTAAAGATTGCCTCCCTTAAAAGAGTAGAAGTAGTTGTTCATACCAGCCATCCACTCGGGGATGTAAGAGTAGAACGAAGGCCATCCCTTTACGTCAGGAGAATATGTTAGTGTCTCAGCCATTAGTTTACTTTTGTTACTATAACTCCATTTACAACCCTGATATACGTACAACCTAGGGCGCCTCCACTTAGTTTATAATATCCGTCATCAGCTACATCCTCACCGAGGTTGTCTTTAAACACCCAGTCGCGAACGGCAGGGATACCAAATGCATTAGGCGTCAATACAGGCAAATTATAAAGCGTAGAATCAATAGCTAGGGTGCAGATATTTACATCAGTATTAGACTTAATACTTGAAGCAAACCCAGTTAATATACGAGGGCAATCAACATCTACCGACCAGTTAGGAACGCCCGATGCACAAGGGCTTACAATACGTACGTCCATCGTTGAGGGTGTCGCACTAGTTTTAGAAACGTAAAGCACATAGCTTCCAGCGGCGCCAGTAGTCAAGCTCGTAAGGTCAGATGCTTGTATGGTAATCGACTCAGTGGTATTGCTATTAACAAAATCTGCTGTTATTTCATCCCATTCGTAAATAGGACGCACTGAAGTACCTGGGCTCGGATTGCACGTTGTGTCATCTCCGTAATACGGCCCAGCAAAATAAGAGCTATTAGGGTTTCCTCCGTCTGTGAGAGTTGTAGCGCTAGACACGCTAGTAGTAACACTATCGTAAGTAACAAATATACCTGTAGAGGCCCCTGGCGTAAAACGAATAGGGACCACTCCGACTCCCGCCGCTAAGTCATAAGTAATGTCATAGGCTGTATTAGGTCGTAAAGCGCTACTAGCTGGAGCTGGGACAGCTTCGGGTTCTGTACATTTTCTATTGCACGAAGCACAAGAAGTGGTAGGCGATAGAAGTCCTGCTACTTGCTCTCGAACTATTGAGTTTCCGTTTACTAACTGAGAATAGAACTGATTAGCAGCGGGTGTATTTAATGATTCATCTGAATAAACGGTCGTAGCTAAAGAAAGATTAGCTGCGTCTAAATAGAATGTAGTTAAAGCGCCGCAACTACAACAAGCCGAGGCCGCGCTAGCCCCAGCGCAGAGGTCAGCCGATTCGGCAAGCCTGTAATCATAAATGAGATACAGATACTCATTGGTGTTGTTAGGCATAATAAAATCGCCTGTGTACAACAGTGAACCTAAAGTGTTAGGCGTTACCGTCAATGCATTTGATGATGCAGCAGCCAATAAAGCCGCTATGTCAGTAGGGTTGTTTCCATACAAAGTACTGCTTCTTAAGTACATTAACTTATTAGAGGAAGCCGCCGTAGGGTCATAATTAAATGTGTCGCCCGACTGCTTTCTTACTTGTACATATACCGTAGAGCCATTGGGTGGAAATATTGTAGTCCCCTGTAATCCTGTAAGCAATTGGTATTGAGAAACCACGGGTGTAGCGCCTGCGCCAAATATAACGCCTTGGTTATAGGTGTTGCTTTGAGTTGTGCCATCCACAAATCGGAACTCGTTATGTATGGTTTGAGTCGCTTGCCAATCTAAATTTAACGCTACCTGTACAATCTTAAGTTCGTTGCCTACAGGACAGTTTACGGTAAAGTTTAAGTTGGTTACCGAACCGCCGTTAGCCGTCACAACAATAGCTACTGTGTTAGGATTGACAGAGTCTTTGGAGATAGTTAAGGTACCCGCAGTAGTTATATTTCCACTAGGATAATCAGTTCCGTTATAGTTAGCGTTTATACTAAATGTAGTGATTCCTACCCCTGGCCCCAGTGCAGGGGTGTTCCACTCAATCACTACATCGCCCACTACACCACCCAAATTAACGCAGAACTCAGAGGTGTCTCCCGCCGCCGCCAAGTTAATGGTCTGGCTAATATCGCAATTCACGCAGGCCGTTTCAACAGGGAGTTTATTCTCATTAGATGATACCACATACTCATCCATATATGGGTCGTAACCACCAAGCTTCTGGGTGTTGAACTTAGAGTTGAATAAATCCCTAAAGTAACCACGCATACCCGATTGAGAAATCACAGATAACTGTTCGTTGCTAAAGCTAGAGCCACGTAACTGAATGACCGCACCGCGCTTAGAATCGGTAAAGTATTTGTCCATACCAAACTCAGCATAACTCTCGGGGTTAGCCGAGATGCCGTACTCCTCTACTCGAGCGACTTGCTGGCCTAAAATTAACGGAGCTGCGGTCAGGATGTTGCCACCCTCAGCATCTGTAACTGCGTTCTTGTTGGCAAGGACATATGATATACGGTCTTCCTGCAAAACCAAGATGTCCGTTTCTCGGGCCACCATCTTTTGGATAGGGCCGTATATGTCTTCTAGAGCCTTAAAGTTAAGTAAGCCAAGGTTAAACTCGTTGAGTTTGTTTACGTTACTCTCGTCATTATAAACCCCGCTGTACGTGATATCAGCAAAGCGGTCTGCTCTCTTAAAGTCCTGAGCAGATACCAGTATAGTTCGTTCACCCAAAGCGAACGACTGACCGATAGACGAGTCCTCAATTTTATAGCTTTCTACGCCATTACCAAATGAGTAACAATTAAAGAAGTCAAGCTCCACCACGCCCTCTGTAGTAGCGTCTTGGTTGGTGACGTTACCTTGGTGGTATCCACCTATGACATCATAGTTCTCACTGCCTTCAAAGAACACACCGTCCGCAATTTCATTAGGGACTGTTTCAAAAGCAACAAGACTGCCAGGCTCCTGTATACAGAACTCAACTGTCGTTACAGAAGGCTCTCCAGCAAGACCACTTACAGCTCTACTCCCATTAACACACCGTAAATAAAGACGTCGTTCTGACGAAACGGTAGAGTCATTTATTTCATAAAAGAACATCTGGTTTTGCCCCTCAACAAGAGGTCTTAACGTAGATGTCGAACCAGACGATATGGGGCTTGAAATAGGTGCTAGTACCACATTAGAGTTTTCTCCAGAATCATCCTGACAATTTACATTGCAATCCATAGAAGACGGAATGATAGAGTTCAAACCTTCCCCCTCCCAAAATTCTTGAATATTCGAGTATGGTTGACTTGCCGTAAAGGTTTTAGTGACTCTACAAAACTCAGCGCCATTATTACCAGGACAGAGAAGACCTACATTATTCCTTCTGAATTTAATCTTAACCCTTACAACGCTTCCCGAAGGAACAGGAATTTGGCTAAAGCCACTGCTAGTATTTACGAAGAGAGGATAATTAACAATCGCTTGACCTTGATAGTAGTTTTCTGTTTGAGTAGCCCCTAAACTAACTGAAGTACTATCGGTTGCTTTAGCTTTTACTTGAGAATAACATATATTTTGAACCGAAGTGTCTACGCTAAAGTCTTGAGCCCGTAACCGAATATAAAGACCTGGTACCTCTAATATATCAGTCGAATTCTGAAGTAAATGAAGGAAGTTAGTGGGCTGAGAAACTTTGTCTAGCACGGTAACTTTTAACTCATCAGATACCGCCCCATTTCCGTCTGTCTTTACAATAAGTTCAGTCCCTACATCTACTAAAGCTTGGTCTTGACCAACCAACCTAAACCAATAAGAGGTAGTGCTAGGGTCGTAATAATACGTTGTAGAGTATATCGTATCGTAGGTTCCTCGAGATTGCTTCAATACAAACTTATATGTGTCAGCCCAACTAGGAGCTGTCATATTTATTGGTATCGTAGTTCGAATCCTATTGATAGCAGAGCTATTAACAGGCGGGACAAAAACCGTATTCTCAAAAGAAGTCAACGTAGTGGTGGCTCTCTTGTACTTGTCCATATAAACAATCCCTACCTCATAGTCTCTGTTACTGTGAAGGCTTTTATTGCTAGACTCGGTTTGATATGTAAACGCTACGTTACTAACATTAAAATACTCAAAGTTTTGATTGTCTGTTGTTGTGGTATTGTTGTACTGAGCAGCTAATATTTGTAGCGAAAATTCATTTGGTGTCGCAGAGTTGCTTGACAAAAACACACCTTGAGACCCTGCGGTAATTCCAGTGTTAACTAAGGTATATCCCGACGGAGCGACAAGAGCACAATTATATATATCGGTAAAAGCGCTTCCGCTGGAACAACTTCCTACAGGTTGAAAGCTTCCTGATAAATTAGAACCTATTTGAGCAATAAAATCAGGGCTGTTTACCATCTCAAATACAGTCGTGTAGTTTTGAGGTAAATTAAAAACAAATGAAACGGTAAATGTAGGATGGGCAATAGTTGAGCTTGGTGACCACGTTCCAGAAAACCCTTGGCTTGTAACGGTAAATGAAAAACCAAATACCCCTCCCTCCACTAAAGACAACCCTGTACCTGTAAAATCAATTACAGCATTAGCATCAGTGGCGGTAACGGTAGAGGCTGTATCTATGGTGTAATTAACACCAGTGGACGTGCTGCCATTATTTTGTGATACAGAAAGATTTTGAGATAATAATCTAGCCGTATAATTTGTATCAATACGAGCCCCCGTAGCGGTCGTTAAATCATAACCATCCTCATAGTTGCCATACATCAAGCGGTTGCCCATAAATGTTTGAGCTTGAGCAACTAGAGGTACGTTATCATATAAACGTAATATCTCAGACGAAGGCAATAACGTATATATCTGCTGATTAGTAAAGTTAACCGTCTGCACTATACCGTCAGGCCAACCCGCCTCTTCCTTGATATACTTCTGCATAACCCGAATATCCGAGTCATTACCTAGCTTGAAGCATATATCAATACCAACCACATCTTCACCACCCGTATTCACCCCCACCACCGCTGTGTTGTAGCGGTTAAGCATTCCATCGTTAAAGTTGGTGTCGGGGTCTAGGTTGAAGGGGCTGCTCTCAAATGCCACATCCGTAAACTGCGACAACGCACTGTACTCATTGTCGATATACTTATATCGATAGGCAAACGAAACGAAGTTAGTCTCTAGGTAGTTCTCTTCGCCAGGCGCATCGATAAGCTGAAGGGTAGGCGCTTTTCTTGGCGGCTTTTTAATGACCGATATATCATCCTCTGTAATCTGGTCTACGTGACCTGCCGTTGGCTCGAGATAGCTTCTCGTGACGTTAATCTTACGAGGCGGGTTAATGTCGTCGGTAAAGAACAGTAAGTCCTCAACCTTATTGACGCCAGTAATAAGGAACGTAGGGTTAAAGTTAAGGACGCTAGTGCTAACTACGTGGTATATGAAAAGGTCGGTATTGGTGTTGTACGAAACAATCATATCCACTGGGGTACTATGTGACCCGTCGTGTATAAACCAATAGATAGTCTCATTGACACCATCCTCAAATGAGCCAATGCATTGAGCGGTACTTAAATCAACGCCCTTGTACTGTAATGTAGTAAGTTTAGTATTTCCCTTGGAGTTTTCTACCGAGCCCACCTCAGACCCTTCCGTAGAGCCGAGGCGTACGTTTAATGCGTTGATATACTCCCCGTTAGGGACAAGGCGCTCGTCCACGCTCTTGTTCATACGCCCCTTGATAAAGTGCCTCTTTACGTTGCCCATTATTTAATCCACTTATTTTGTCCGCGCAAGTTCATCAAAAGACGCCCAGGGTGTATGTTACTGATACGAATCTTTGCGTTGCGCAGTAAAGCAGATTTATTTTTCTTCGACCGATTTACTACATACTCCTGAGTTCCCATATGCGAATTGAGAAGCGAGTAAGAGATATACGCGTATACGTATTCTTCAAACAGCTTGTTAACAGTAATCAATGAGTCATCTCCACCCTCCATACCATCGCTGACGTATTCTAAGATGCAACTCTCACCCGACATCACAGAACTAAAATTAATGACTCCAGATTTTGGGTCGATACGAAACGTAGGGTTAGCGTTAGCGGTCTCTGTATTAAGGCCAAAAAAAGCCCCGCCTACAGGGAAGTCAAAATACCACATCCCATCGATACACCACCCTTCGTATCCATCATACGGGCTGTCTTCGTTGAGGTACATAGACTTTAATGTGCTGTTGAGCCTAGCCTCATCGATAGGTGAGAACTCTGGCTTCAGTGCCGCTCCCGTCTCATCAAATAGGATACGGTTGTTTGAGTCTTGCAGGTAAGCCTGTGCACTGGTAACCTGAATATTCTCGGTCAAGGGGAATACAACCCCGTCTTTAAACATAGATAGTCGTACCCAGTTTACGTAATCACTTGGAAGAATAAACCGAAGGTCATCCGATACGTTGAGCTGCAATACCTTAATCTCTTTGAACGCATCGTAGTTAAGCTCCTGTATCGCTCGCTTGGCGTGAAACAAAATCTTATACCGAGACTTCTCATTAACCAGCTCATTGTTACCACTGTACATAAGCTGGTAATTGCTTACGATATCACGCAAGCTTACGTATTGATACGAACCCCAGTTCGCGTCTTCAGGTGAAGCGCCAGCGTTCTCATAGTATTGGTATTGAGTTAGGTATGCCATATTACTTGGTTGCTTGGTCGTCTAGCTGTTCTTGTCCTAGTGAATAATTCACAACATCCATCTCACGTATTGACACCCCTGAGTACTGTAAAATCTTATTTACCAATCGAGGCTCGTCATCAGACGGCAACTCAAAGTCTTGGTAGTCTGCCTGAGTCTCATCGAATACAGGTTCGCCTGCCGTTAAACTAATATAAGTCCAGTTGGGCTCTAACGGGTATCTAATATATTGAATAGTTCCAGAGGTAATGGTATCTGGATATGCTGTGGCGTTATTGCCATTTTGAACGTATGCGGGAAAGCTTAACGACGGCGATGTAAGTAAAGAAGAAAGAAGAAGATTAATCTTTGAGTTTGACACCTGCTCCATCTCGTAGTTACTTCCTGTAGGGAGAAGCCTGTTAAGAAGATAATAATCCGCTGGAAGAGCAAACGTATTGGTAGTAAAATTAGCTACCGTAGAAAAGGTGTCGATTACTTCCTCGAGACCCCTTGTGATATCAGCATAGCCTGTTCCTGACTGTCGGATATTCTCCTTATTAATCTGGTAGTTATAGTCGTAAAAGTACTGGTCAAATATCTCGAGCTGTGCCTGCTTGGCATATAGATTAAAATCTGCTGGAGAGAGATACCCGAAATTATTCTTGTTCAGTATCGATAATACTGTATTCCTTACCGAATTTATCATAGGGACACTTTTGACAAAGATAAATCAAAAAAAGGGGCCACAATTTGTGACCCCTTTTCTATTACGTTAATGCCTTTTCAATTAGACAATACCAAACACACTTGCCCTAGGAGGGTATGATAAAGCTGTGTGTTTATCCTGCGTGGCGGGTTTTGCCAACGCTGCAACCACCTGCCGTAAATACCACCCCGCATAGTTAAATTTAGCTAGCTGAGCGGGACTCACCTCTTCTATTCCAATGCCCAGCTCTGAGAGCGCTACATTTAATTTAAGAGGAAAATTAAAGATAGTTCCACCCAACTGAGGTAAGCAAACATAGCCTACAGTTCCCGCTTCAACCTCTACAGATGGAGAAGATGGTATGATAAGTTTCGTATTAGTCGCCATAGTCTTATGTTTAAGAGTGAGTGATGTGAGTAACTAGAAGATTCGTATACTGAACTGGATGCGGGATATACAAAGGATTGTTTCCAGCCTGTGCATTAGCCGTGTCTACCAAGGATTGTAGTTCCGCTTCTAACGTAGCTGCCGACGTAGTGTTTGGGACAATATAGATATTGTAGTTATCTACATTCGCTTCTACATCAGGAATTACAACAGTAATTAAAGAATCACTAGTCTTGGTGATAGAAGTAATGTTTTCACAATTGAAAGCAGCCTCATCGCATTGTTTAGTGGGAGTAATAACCCTAAATGCTTTTGCCGTTTCAATAGCGGTATCCAAAAGTAAATTTTTATCATCAATAACCTTTACAACAGTAGCTTTAGTGTCATCGGTGATATTGACTACGATGTCTCCAGCGGATACAAAATGGTCAAACTTAGAATCAACAACAGTAGTAAGGTAATTCGTATCTCCTGGAGCAGTCGTTGTTCCAGAAGCGGTAGTACCATATACAGGAGAATTAATTACAGGCCATCCAGCAGAAGTTGGTGATTCATAAATAACATACCCCTTTGCCGTTGGAGCTAAGTCGGCAGGGCTAACAGAAAGAGTGCTTCCATCATCCACAGCCGTTACAACCCCTGATGTACCATCAGTGGTATTTTGAATAATCATACCAGGGCGTACTTGAGAAAAACCCCCAAGATTGAAACCCGCCCCTGAATCGATTAGCTTTCCAGATGTAGTAGTCCCATCGCTAGTTCCATTATGAACGTAAATAGGTTTCTGAAAAACAACAAATTTTGGTAGAGGATAATCAGACATAGTTCAATATTTTTATCAAAGATAGGGGTTTTAAAAAAATCACTCTAGCTGCTTGTCAAGCATCTTCAATACCTCGATACCATCATCACTCTGTAAGTAGGCCGCGATAGCGGACTTCGGGTCTTCACCAAAAGGAACCGTCATCATACGCTTCTTATTGGTCTTCAAGTTAAAGTGGATGTCGCGTCCGTTATTACGCATACCCAAAAGACCTTTGTCAAGGATTAATGACACCTTACCGTACAGGTCCAAAGAGGGGTCTTCTAGCGCTTCCAAGAAGTCAGAAGGGTATCGCTTAGCTAAGATTAAGATATCGCGCTTGAGCTCAGCAGAAGACAGCTTACTAGGGTCAATCTCTAGGAGCACCCGAGCAATCATTTCCATCTCCGTCACACTCATCTTACGCGCAGCTACCAAAGCGTCCGCCTCGACAACCATATGGTCTAGCTCCTCCTGAGCGTCCTTCTCTTTATTGACTTCAGAAAAGGTAGAGCCTGAGTCAGGGTGCAGACTCAAAAAATGCTGTAGTACCTGGTTTTCTTTTGGTACCGAAAGGAACCCGTCTTCAAAGACGATTGGTTCTAAAATAAAGTTTCCGTCTTGCTCGTCCTCGAATGGAGTTTTCTGATTGCGAGCATACCGTAAAGCGCGATTGACTTGTCCGTCAAAATACATAAGCGGCTTACGAGAAGTGTTGCGGGAAGACAGCGCAAAGGTTAGCGGTGCCACGTCGCGGTTAAGCTTGTAGACCTTGTCTACGAGTTGAGCTTGTTTTTTCATTTTATTAAATTGAGAATTTATAAGAAAAAAGGGGAGGGGGTTTTGCTGCCCCCTCCCTTTCAGAGATTAGTCACGGAACAAGAAGAAGTTGTTCGCGCCGAGTGTACATACAGCTCGCTCAGACAGGAAGTTGACTTCCATAGCGTCGAGGTCGCTAGTACGTGCTCCACCAGCAGAACCAGTAATCCAAGTCTTGTAACGACGGTCTTCAGTTTCTGAAGCTCGGTACCGAACGTGGAGGAAAGGTCGCTTAGCGTTCTTACCTAGGATTTGGTCATATACAGTTGTTGAACCAGCTGGCACCAACAAGCCGTCTACCTTACCGCCATTCAAACCACCACGCATAGTTGGGTCGTTCAAGTACTTCCAGTCAGACTTATAGAAGTCATAACCACGACGGAAGCCACGGAAGCCTAAGTTCAACGCCATCTCTTCGTCATTATCAAAGAGACCGTACGAAGTACCACCAGTACCGTAAGAGTTCTGAGCAGCCAACATATCGTCGATAGCGAATGAGAAGTCACGGTTAACGAAGATTACATTCTCTTCGATAGAACCCTGCTTATCCAATCGCTGGATGATAGTATCAAACTCAGCCAATGTAGTTGGAATACCCTGGAATACATTTCCTCGAGCGTTAACTACGTAGAACACACCTTCTGAACCAGCGGCTGTGTTACCAGCAGCACCTGCTGTTGCTTGAGAGCTCAAAGCTGCCAAAGCACCCGAGCCTACTTCCGCAGGAACAGCTTCAATCATAGCAGTCTCCAAGTAGTCATCGAAACGAAGACGTGTCTCGTGCTCAGACTTCAGATACCATAGGTATCCAGTAGCTCCGTTTTCAGAAGTTACTTCAACCCAACCGATTTGAGCCATATCAGAACCGTTGACAGCGTACTTATCCTTCAAGATAATTGGCTTATTCTCAAAGAAGTTGTCCTCAGCCTCCAAAGAACCAACCATACCATTTGTTCCTTTGGCAAACTCAGAACCATAAACGAAGATGCTACAAGCAGCAGACGCTTGCATACCAGCTGCCTGACCGCCAGCTTCATAGTAAGCTACGTCAATAGTAAAAGCCCCAGCAGCAACGGCGCCAACGGCAGTAATAACAGCTTTGTTATTAAGCGTAGCAGCTCCTGCCACAGAAGAAATCATAATAGTTTGACCTACACGCAAAGCGCTATTAGCAGTTCCAGCAGGAAGAGTGATAGTCCACGTTGCCGTATCTGCTGCGTCAGCAGTTGCTGTAACACAAGAGTCATACTTAATATGCAAACGTCCTTGCTCAGCCCACTTGATGAGGTCAGAGTTAGAAGGCATCTCCGCTCCTACCATACGCAAGAAACCAGCGATAGTACGGTTTCCGTAGCGCTCGAATTCTTTCTCGTAAGTATCAGGAAGATACTGGTTCAAGAAATTAAAGTCAGTGATATAATTTGACGCCAAAGCTTTTTGCTCTGGTGCTGGGGTTAAATCAAACCCAGGGTTTGTCAATACAGCCATTTTTCTGTTTTTAAAAATTATACTCTACGGGCGCTCCTAATTTTTAGTCCGCGTCCCGAATCGGAATTTACATTCCGAATTTGCATTCCATCCTTCCTCGATGTCTCAGGCACCTTTCGCGAATCCATATTTATGTTCTTGGATTTACGACTGATGTTTTCGACTCCGTCAGCTTTGCCCTGCTCATAAAAGAACTGGGCGAACTTAGAAGGATTCATTGCAACGCTCAAAGCCTTATGGTATCCTGCTGCGTCCTGAATCAAACCGTCGTCACCCATAAACTTATTGATAAAGTTCATAATGTCAGTCTGGTTTTTCTTCAGCTCGCTAGCGTTCCCTGGGTTAAAAGTGACGTCCTTATCTCCGACTTTAAATTCAAAACCTTTGAATTCATCAGAAAAAACTTCGTCAGTCTTATCCCGAAACCACTCGTTACGACGAGTGTTCTCTTGTTGGACACTACTAGACTCCTTCACGTATTGTTGATAGGCTTCAAAATCTTCTTTCTCTTCGCCAGACAAAGGATTCCCACTTGACTCAAGGGGTACCTTATATTGCTCTTGAAGGTCTGAGAAATATTTCTTAGCCTTATTAACCTCTTTCTTCTTAGCGACCTTTCGCTTACGAACAACAGCTTCCTCATCGAGGTCTTCATCGTAACTGAAATCGTCTACCATACTCTTTACATCGTCGGCGTCTAAGCCGTCTTCCGTAGCGAGATAGTAGTTCGCTAAGAGAGTGTCAGGGTTCATATCGTCATAGTCCTTGTTGAGTTCAACAAAGTCTTTGAGCCCACGACCCGTCTCTTTTTTGAAACGGAAATAAGCGTCTACATCTTCAGGGAGCTCAGGCGCGGACTCGCGCTCTTCGAATAGCTCCCCTACGGTGTTAATCTCTTTTCCGTATCGGTCCTTTAGAAATGAAAGAACTTGTTCCTCATCTAAACCAGTGGGCTCGTCTTGTGTCGGCTCCGACACAGTTTCAGCTACTGGCTCATCAGGTGTTTCACCATTTACCTCGGCCTCGTGTTTTTCAAGAAGCTCCTCTTCCACTTCTGCAACAGACTTCTCTTCTACTACGCCTAGGTCTCGTACTTTAATTTCCATTGTATTTAATTTGTGCGAAGATAATTATTTTTCACCGACCTCATCGTGGCTCAAATTCAGCAAGGTCAAAGCCATCAAGGCTATCCTCGTTTGATTCAAAATTGATAGGCGGTAAGTTATTCTTACGCTGATTTATTAGTTTCGACTGCTCTGTATTTTGCTGGCTGATACGCTTCCCTTTTGCTTCTTCACGCATATCCTCTCGTCCAGCAATAAGTTCTTCCGTAACACCCTTGAGCTGCATATTGTAATCGAACTCCTGCTGCATCAGCTGGTTTTTAAGTTGAGCCTCCATCTGCATACGCTCGATATCAAAAGCTACCTCGGCTTGTTTAATCTGTACCTTCTGCTGACCTTCGGCCTGTATCTTCATCATCTGAGACTCCGTAGCCAGCTTCTGCGATTCGAACTGCTGCTGAGCTTGCATCTGCTGCTGCTGAAGCTGCATAGCTTCCTCGCGCTCTTGCTTCTTCTTACGCTTGAGCTTGAGCAATTGGTTGCCTAGCTTGATGTTCTTAATCTCTCTGATATCGATAGCGTCCTCCAAGTTGATATCGTTCTTAGACAGAGCCATCTGGATATTCTGCTCGAGCATAGCCCTTTGCTCTTCGTCAGGAGCCACCTCAATAAAGACACCAAAATCGTAGATATATAAATCCTTAATATCGTTAAGTATAGAAATATTGTACTTGCCTATTTGATTTGCAAACTCTTCCCTAAAGTCCGCATACTCCAATATATCAGCTACCCTACAAGACAAGGCTTCTGCCAACGATTTTAAGATAAACAAGCTACCGTCTAAAATATGTCGAGTGGCTACGTTAGAGTTAAGCGCCGCTAGTTTCTGTACCCCTACCAATGAGTTAGGGTCAGGCATAGAACCATCCCTTGCTTCGTTGAGGCCAGTGATATCACGTATCATATTGAGATAGTGATTATAGTTCCCAATCAAAGCGCTAATCTTAGACTGCCCTGAGTTACTGGTGAGCTGCTGGATAGGGACTCGAGCGTTATTAAACTCGCCATCCTGCGTATAGCTACGCCCGACTACACTACCCGTCTGAAAATACAGACGCAAAGCGTCCTCTGGGTTGTACGCATTGCCTGTACCAAGGTCCACCTCGTTAAGTCCGTCAGCATCAATAAACACACCGTCTGGAACGATGCGTGACATTACCTGCTGTAATTTAAGGTGAGTAATTTGTATCTGGTCAGCCAAGGGAATCATACGTCGAACCAGTGATTCGATGTTACCCTTGTACATACGTGGTGCACAAGCCAAATAGTTTGGAACAGCATACTGAGATGCAGATTTAGGGCGGACCATATTTTCCGCCATCTCCCACTTGAGAATAATATTGGTTCCCATTACCATAACGCCTTCGTACCATACATCAATAGTCTTCTCGATTTTCTCGAACCGACCCTCCTCCATCATCTCTTCTGGCGGGTTAAATGTATCGTCCTTCTCAACCACTTTAGCGCCACCGCCCTCCATAACCTTCTTCTTATAGACAAACTTCTGAGTTGTCTTATAATTAAAGTACATAAGGGTCGTGGTATCCTGATAGAAGATATCGTTATCGTAGAACTGCTGTACGTTGTAGTAGTCGTACCAGCTCTGAGAATACTTTGAAATTTCCTTGAGGTCGTCAGTAGTAAGGTTAGGGTCTATCTTGATAAGCTCAGTAATAGGCACTGTCTTAATCTCTCCCCAGTAAAAATTATCCTGGAAATACGGGTCTTCTGTATAGCTATACACCACGTTAGCAGGGTCTACATACTTTACCTGTACCCCGTCGCCTTTGAGAAACTCGTGCTTTACAACACCTAAACCAAGTACAGCGAGGTCGTAGTCTACGCGCTGCCTGGTTTCGTTATATCTGTTCTGCTCAAGCAGTGTATTAATAGCCTCTTCTTCGGCTATCTCTATAGCTGGCTTATAGTTAAGCTGCATATACAAAGACAGTTCCTCATCGCTATTAGGAAGCTCATCAGGAGACACAGTAAACGGGTCAACGCCAAAACCTTCCTTTACCTGCATCAAGAGGTCTTTAGAGACCATCTGAGCCTCTATCATATCTTGATACTTACTACGCTTAGCCGAAGACATAGCATCTTGAGCATAAGCTTTTACGTCAAACAAGCGGTCTGACATACCGTTGACCACGATATCTACAAACTTAGGAATGATTGGAATTGGAGTCCAGTCCAAGTTCAAATAAGAAAGGTCGCCGTCGACCGAAAGTTCGCTTTTATACTTAGCAATAGATTGCTCTCCACGAGCATACAATCTTAACCGATTAAAATCTCTCCACTGACTGTAGAAGCGACAACCGTTTCCATCCCTCTTAAACCACTCATATTGAATGGCTTGTCCAATCTGCAATCCATACTCATAAGTCGCTTTTTCAGCGTCAGACACAAATTGGGTAGGGAACGAGGCAGATGCTATGTTAACTTGAACATCTCTCATTATTTAACTAGTTCGCTTGTATTTCCACGATTGTTGTACCTAGCAAAGGTAACAGATAATTTCGATTGCTTTTCAACAGGTTGATAGATGTGTTTTTGATTTGCCATAATAGCTAATCCAGAGCTAATTGTAGCGTCAAACTTCGTCCTGTTGTTGATATCAAACTTAGCCCAGTCTTCTAGAGTTCTGGTAAATGGCATAGCGCCTATATCGCCTTGCTCTCTGTACGTACCTTCCATATCAATACCGACGTGCTTCTCAATATATGTCTCGATGGCTGAAGCGTGAGATTGCTTAACATCTTCCGATGTGTTTGGTATACCACCCAGTTCTTTTTCGGTCTTAGATAGTTTATTAAACTTCTTGTCGGGACGGTTCATAGAGAACTTGCGGTAACCCCTGTTCTTAAAATGATAGAGAAGCCTTGGCTTGTTATTCTCTGTAAGGATAGGCATACCATAAAATATACAAGCCATCAGAACTTCTTCGAAGAATATCTCAGCGGTCTGTGGGCGAGCTACATACTCTAAGAAAAACTCGTTGCTCGGGGCGTCGTCCATATTAAACTTAGTCATCCCGTGAAGAGAGCCGTTCGAACCCCTTCCTCCTACTACACCAGATATATCGTATGGGTCACACCCTAATGAGCCAATATGTTCATTTCCAGGATACTTCATACCATTGCGAACTACGATGTGGTTTTGCATACGCGACGGAGGTGTCCAACCCAATAAGAAACGACCGTTACGCTCTGGCGTCCATATAACTTGGCTGTCTTTCTGACCGTCTTTCCAATGAAATGAGCCCCTAGTGAGGTAATGCTCCTTTATCATTTCGTCGTTATAGTCAATCTGCTGGTATATCTTGGTTAGATTGAATATAGACTGCTTGCTTTCATCTCGAAAGGCGTGAGACTCGGTACGCGGAAACTGCCGATAGAACTCGTTGAGCGCGTCGGGGTCGTTCTTAAGTGAAGCCACCTCGTTCTCCCAATACTCAATAGCACCCATTTTAATAGGACTCCCATCAATTCCCTTGACATCGTGAAGCGGTTTTCTAAATACAGGCATACCATACCTATCGATATAGCCTTCAAAGTTCCACTCCATAGGAATAAAAAGGCTGTACATACCGCTCTTAGTTTGACCGTTGGCGTTACGGTTGCTCACATCGGACTGCGAGTATAACGTCTTGTAGTTGCCACCTCCTTTGCTTAGAGCGTTGGAGGTAGAACCCATCATACACTTCCCTATGATTCGGCTACCCAGACGTAAACAGGTCTTTGTGACGCGCCAGTTGTTAAGAATATTTTCTGGCTTCTCCCACTTACCGCTTTCGTCGTGAACCAATAGGAGCAGCTTTTCTCCATCATAGCTGTTGTCCGCTGTGTTTTTCCAGTCAATAGTGGTATCCAGCCCATCCAGCTCGTTGTCCTCATCGAGGTACATATTACGCTTGGTAATCTTAGAGGCAGGCACTCGGTAGGCAAGCTCTGTCTTTGGCTTGTCCATACCGTCCTGTATAGGCTTGAAGAAGAAGGGGTAGTTAGCCGATATAGGAACCACCTTATCGGTAAACATTTTTTTGGCGTCAGAACCTGTTTTGGAAAGTATGCCCACACGAGCGTCTTTAGCTAGTGTCCCTATATTAACACATTCAGAAGAACCCATAAACGAGAATCCTGAACGACGGATTTTTAGGTAGCACATACCGAAACACCTTACGTCAGCTTTACACGCTTCCCAGAATATATAGAATATGCGGTTTGCCTCTCGGAAGTCAGGAAGCCCTACGTCAATTTTGGTCCACTGTAAGTACGTGTAGTGGGAGCCTGTTATGTATGTAGGCACTCCGTCATTCATAAACCACGCTCCATTTTCACGCCTGTCAAACTCTCGTTCCACAAAGTCTACCCACTTATCTTTAAAATCAGCTGGCATCTCATTCCACTGAAATATAGTCTTGATACGTGTAAGCTCCTTGGGATACTCTAACGGTTGCCAGTACTGCTCTTTCTTGGACTTACTTCGCTGTATAGGGTCGGAATCAGCCATAGGAAGAGCAATGCGAACCCCTTGAATTTGCACTATATCACCTACAGTACCATCCTTTGAGATAACTACAAAATCGTAGTCTTCGTTATAACCATACTTCCAGCTTCGCGCTTTATTTTTCCTGTTAAGTGTACTTTTAGGAAGAATATCTTCGAGCTTAATGAGTAGTTTATTTTGACCTTCGTTCAGCAAAACCCTGCTTAGTATTAGTAGATGAATCGCCTCGTTTTTCCGCTGCCTCTAAATTTTCTTTCTCTTGCTCTATACGATTAAGTATTTCTAGCGCATCGAATATAGCAAGCTTTTTAGTTGCCGCTGCATTTTTCAATCTGTCAGCAGCTAGCTCGTCTTCAGGGTCAGGCTTGATAATATCTTCCTTCGCAACTTTAATAAGCTGCTCTACAGCTCTATGACCAGCAGATATTATTTTTTCTTTCAGCTCTTTTGCGTTCATAGTACTAGAGTTATGTTATCAGTATACATACGATACAGCTTTTCTCCATCGACCGTAAATTCATATTCACTCTCTGGAGTAAAAGATACTTCATCGCCCTCCTTAACGCCTAATTTATTTAATTGCTCATTACCGTATCGAAGAGTTCCAATTAAAGGTTCTTCTTTAGAAAACTTCTTAATCCAAGACTCTTTTTCTGTCGCTGGTTTCACAAAACAATATTTACCGTGAGCTGTCCAATGATTATCTTTTTTGTAAAGGAAAAACTGGTCCTGCTCGATAAAAAACAACTCATCTTTAAAATAGCTACGACCACTCTTTTGAGCTCCGTACATATCGTAATAGTACTTAAATACGTTATGATGAACCAGTAGCACATCTCCTTCAGAGATAGGGCCTTTATAAGAAATGGGGGTGGCTTTTACAACAGCATAACGGTTAGAAAACCTGTGGTCTTCTTGAGAGGAGCTGACGATGAAGTCTACATCACCAATCTCTCTTATGTTATCGTATCGGCTATTGTTAAGGGGTTGAACTATAAAAGCGTGTGGTGACCTCATTAAAAGTTAATGTTGTACTCTACGGACAGAGGCATCGTATGCGAGAAGTGTTTCCAAAGAATTATCTCGTTATTGCGCTCTATCCATATCTGAATTGAATTTGATTTATCCTCAATTTTGATGAGGTGTATTTTATAATTACCCCCGAGAACCTCTTGGCCTAGCAAGTAATGCATCGCCGACTTATAGTCGGGACCTACAGAGATTTTACGGATAAGCATAGCTTAGATAGAGTGAACTACAACGCTTGCGTGTGAACAATCTATATTCGCAGCCGCACTATTTTTAACTTTAATTTTTAAACTTTCGCCATAACCCAAGTTGGAAATACAGGTCATAACTAAGTTAAACTCAGTCGCGTTACCTGCTTCTGTTACGCTACTTGTAGATGAAAGTATATCTGTCTCAGCTCCAGCTGCCGTCCGCTGTGTTATTAAACCCGTAATAACATTATTATTAGAGGCTTTTAAACTTAACACCACTGTTACTTGAGAAAGCAGTGTAGTCTGTGGCACATTTAAATTTGACACCAGTGCATTATTAGCAGTATACCCGTCAGACAAACTTGTAGAAAACGTCACATTTAAATCGACATAAGTGTCCGCTTGCGAGATAGTTGTTGTAGCTGGGGTATTAGAAAACGCGTCTATATAGTAAGCGGGAGACGTTGCTGAAGAGAGCGAGCCTACAGTAATATTCTTCGTGGCGTTAGAATCATTAGCGTCGCTAACAACAATTCTGTCGGATGGGCTTGGAGTAACAGTTCCGTATGAGCTAATCTTCGGCATAGTCGTAAGGTTTAATATTCAAAGGTAATCAATCTCTATTCTTCCTTACGGCACTTCCGAAGAAGTATCCAAAAATGCTCAAGACAATACCTTCTGTAATTCCGATAAGGTGAATCCAGACTTCTTTGTTAGATTCTGGAATGGTTAAATAGACAATAGCGTAAATAATAAAAGCGAAAGAGCTTAATCCAATTATACCCGTTAAGTTAAACATAAGGTCAAAATTCCTGGTTTTAGAAACTTCAACCTCTCGTTGACGGGCAGAATCTCTGTCTGATACCTCTAACGCATAGAGCTCCTTAAGGTGGCTATGGCCTTGCTCTCTATCTTCTGGACCTAACTTAGGGTCTGTATCTATAAGTCTACTTACAATTCCTAAAATTCCCGCGTCAGGAGCCACATCCCCTACAACCCTTAAAATATCAGGCGCCTTTGATTTAAGCCAATTCGCTAGCTTAGTATCCTTAAATTTCTTTTTTTCTTTTACGCCCATCGGTATTCTGTAGTGGCGTCAAAAGAAGGGCAAGCTTTATTTGAAAAGTCGCTATGAGAGTAAACTTCAGCCCCACAATGAAGTCTTTTAAGAGTAGAAACAAGCATTAACAAAGAGTCTTCCTGCTCAGTAGTTCTTGTGTCCATAGGTTCGCCCTCTTTATTTAGGCCCCCCACATAACAAATCCCAATCGAGCCGTCATTATGCCCTTTACAATGAGCTCCTCTTCGAGATAAATCTCTACCATACTCAATAACGCCATCTAAATTCACTACAAAGTGATATCCTATATCTGAAAACCCTCGAGCCTTATGCCACTTGCGAATGTCATCAGCAAAGAACTCCTGGCCTTCTTTAGTAGCGGAACAGTGAATAATAATTTTATCGACCTCTCTCATATTTCTTGCCCTTAATTACTTAGCTTGTATATACGGTCGTCAAGTTTTTGAAGAACTTGTTTTATTTCTTGTATGTCCTCTTTAAGCATAGTCACGTCTTTGCTTGTAGACATAATAGCATTGTCTATAAGCTCATCGTGTACTTGGAAATCTTTAGATGAAACCTGTGGGGCAGGCAACTCTTTGGCTTCTGCTATTTCACTCTTTAGAGTAAAGTACATTCCAATAAACGTCGACAGCACTACTCCCAAACTTATAAGGTCTTTTATCCCTAACGATAGTTTTGTATCCTTGTCGATTTCGATTCCCATTTTTTCTAATCAATATAAAATTTATATCTTGATTTATAGTTGAATTAGATTTCATTTCGAAGAAAATATTATTCTTCAGGTTCAGGCGGGAACCATCCCGCTGCCTCCATATATGCTTCATCTCTAACCGTACATTCGGTAGGTATGATAGTGCTAAAAACTACGGTTGAAGAGCCTGTTATGTCTAAGCTCAAGGAAGTCTTCTCTCCTGGAGGCATTAAAGGAAATAACTCCTGAAGCTTAGTAAGGTCTACTGCTGAGTTTACATAGATAACCCAGTCTAAAACAATAGACAGAGCGGCCTCTCCCGTAGCAGGGTGGATGATTAATGGAAATAAATTAAAGTCTGCCTCATCAGGATTTTGAATCGACTCAGGCCGAGTAATGCAATAAAGCTGGCGAGAGATATCAGCTGCTCGCTCTTCCGAAGTCAACCCTCCTTCAGGCGGTACGATTAAATAGTTACTCATAATGTGTAAAGATAAGCATATTAATAGATGCTGTAATAGTTGTTTACGTTGGTTTCAATTTCAGTACGGTTGTTTGTTTGGTCGACTGGATAAACAATAAATTCTTGAATTGTACCCGACCAGATAATACCATTATTATGATAAGCACCAATCCGCATTTGCGCTGTATTCATCGCGCCACTTTTTAAGGGTAAAGTGGTTCCAGACGAGACAGAATCCCTAAACATTGTGGCCCCTCCTGCGGTACTTCCTGCAATGAACGAAAATAAATGTTGATTAGTATCTGCTGAACCATATTGTATAGTTGGAGTAACAGGCCCGTAATAAAACCTATTAAATCCTGATTGGAAGTAATTCCAAAACCTGAGTTGTGTATCAGTTCCTAATGTGAACTGCATCCGATTCGAACTATTATTGTTTGAACGTGCTACCGTATTTACCGTTACGCTATTTAAATTCAAACCACTGATACTAATTGGGAAGTAAGTTGATGAGCCATTAAACTCAACCGCTGGCTTCCCGTTTTCTAATATTACCGAACCTGTGCTACCGTCATACACTTTAGGTCGTGCAGAAGATGTGTTTTGTGAGGCATCATTGCCGTTGCCCGACTGGTCATACCATTTAGATACAAAAACATCGTTACTACCCCCGTAAGCGGCTAAAGCGGCAGTGTCTAAATTACCATTGCTATCAAAACCGATGTCTTGAGTACTTCCAAGAGCATTATCTTGAACCTGGATAGCACTGCCTGTATAGGAATTACTTAAAAGGCGTAAGCTATAACCAGCTTGTGCACCCGAATAAGCGTCTAATAATTTAGCTAATACAAGCCCATAATAATTTCCTATGTTAGACTCTATTCCTGTTCGCTCGCTAGATTTGTCAGCGTTGTAAATAATGAATTCCTGTCCAAATTCATACATCTTCTGTCCACTTCGAGTAAGCCCAAAGCCGCCCGTCCAACTGCTGAAGTCACCTGAAACAGTCAAAACGTTTTGAGACTGCATAGCATCCCACATAACACCACGTGTGACGCCTATTGGAACACCGTTGGTTACGTGAGCAATATTAGGAATCCCCGCACTACTTGCTCCATTATTTCCATTGACTCCGAAGCCATAGTATTCAGTAGTTGAACCAACATCAATCCCAATTCGCGGCCATTGATTACCGCCATTCGATTGCAGAACGTTGAAAATATAACTAGTCGAAGCGCCATTCCAACCCGTATCAGCCATAAAATCACCCGCCGCAAATGATAGCGATGCTTTAGTATTATTTACCACCACGGACTGAGTAGAACCGTCATAAATTTTAGGACGAACGCTAGAGCTATTTTGTCTTAAATCATTACCGTTACCCGATTGGTCGTAAAAAACACTTACAAAAACATCATTAACACCCCCATAAGCTATCAGCTCAGCCGAGTCTAGATTATTACTTGAATCAAATGCAATTGCTTTAGGCGCCCCCCCTACATTGTCTTGAACTAATACAGCGCTTCCAGAATAAGAAGAACCTAGTTTACGTAATGAATAAGCCGCAGCAGACCCAGGAAAGGAGTTTAAAAGTAAGGGGTCTTTAATGGGAGTAAAAATATCGTAAAAGGTGTTGATGCTGCTTTCGATTCCCGTGCGGTTGTTTGCTTGGTCGGATGGATATAATACAATTTCTTGCGCGTTTCCGTTGAAATAATCTACGTTTCCTTTTTGCCCTATCCTTACGCCAGTAGTTGTAATTCCTGTAGCGCTTCCTGTTTCTGCTGTTGCGCCATTATAGCCAACTGCAACCGAAGTGCCGTAAAGTGCAAAAACTAAATTTTGAGACGCTGTATAATTAGTGGTTGTGTTAATTCCGCCAAAGAAATTGACGCGCATTGTACCGTTTGAATTGTAACGGAAAAATCCATTGCCTGTATTTCCGTCAAAGCAAAGTAAAGCGTCTCCGCTATTTGTTTGGTCGGGTTTAGCTACGTGAAAACTTGTTAGCGTTGTTTCAGATAACCCAACACTATCTAAGAAATCGTTTGTACCATCAAAATTTACCGCAGGCTTCCCGTTCTCCGTCACCACGCCAGTAGTCCCGTCATAAATCTTTGGGCGAGAACTTGACGAAGTCTGCTCGGCGTCATTACCGTTGCCCGACTGGTCATACCACTTAACTACAAAGACATCATTGCTACCCCCGTACTCACTTAACTGAACAGTATTAAGTTCTCCAAATACATCAAAACTAACATCTCTAACGGCGCTACCTACATTGTCCTGAACTTGAATAGCACTGCCTGCGTAAGCAGTTCTAAGTTTACGAAGTGAGTAAGCAGCCTGAGCACCAGTGTATGTGTCTAGAGTTGGGATGTTTTTCGTAAAGTAACTTCCTATGTTTTCTTGTATACTCACATTATCAGATGCGCTTTTAACGGAGGAATAAATTATTGCCTCCTGCATATGGTTTTGGCCTGGATTGCTAGGAGCAAAGCTTGATGTTCGTGAGTTAAGCTTAAATTCAGGGCTGGTTTGTGCAGCAAAAGATTCACCCCTAATTAATATTCTTTCAAAAAAATCCCCAGATTTATATTCCCCAGAATACGAAACGCCATCTACAAAGTCAGTAAATGAAAAAGGACCTTCCGAACGCAAAGCGGGGTTGTTGTCGGAATCAAAATTAAAAATCCATTCGCTGCCAGCATTATCGGGAGTAAAAACAGAGAAAAAAGTTGATGTTTGACCTCCTAAAGTTCCTGCATATAAAGTTTCTCCCCCAACTCTTCTAAAATTTATCGCCGCTCTATTTTCTTGTTCCACAAGTGTTCCGCCCGCAGAAACAATTATAGGACGGTTTATTACAGTTGGTTGACTAGCATCATTCCCGTTACCGCTTTGGTCATACCAAATAGAAACTCGAAGTTCTGTTGTTCCAGCAATAGCTAAGAGTGTGGCCGTGTCCAGATTGTTGTTAATATCAAATCCTATCTCAGACGTTGCGCCCCCTACAGTGTCTTGAACTTGCATTGCGGCGCCTGTATAGGCAGAACGTAGCTTACGAACAGAGTACGCCGCCTCAGCGCCGCTCCCATAGGTAGTATCTAACAAAAGAGCGCCCTTTGCTGGTGCCAAGACACCATCTATAGCCGCTATGTTAGAAGAAGAAATATCATCTACAGATAAAAAATCTGTAAAACTAACCCCGCTTACTTTATCTATTGTTGCCATCTCATATTTTTAACTACGGTCTAATTCCATAAGTGCCAGGGAGTAAAGTATAAGTAACTTCTTTATCCACTTCTAGATAAGTAATTTTCATTTCTTTCAATACAATCATCGGCTCGTACGTAGCGTAATATAACCCATTCTCCTCTTCACATTCATTGAGGTTTCTCTGGTCAAGCTTCCATCTAAAATTAGGAATAGAAGGGTCTGTCCACGACTGATTAAAGTCTGTGTATTGATTTACTATTACTCGCATCAGCTAAATGATGTTACAGCCATATTGTTTTGCATAAAGCAAAAAGCTCCATTAAAAGTATTTCCAACATTTATAGCCCTTGGGGTTCCATTGTTAGGCAATCCACCACTACTTCCTATTCTTAAAAAATTAGTAACATTATTGCCTGTGGCATACAAAACACCTCCCTTTACACCCGCTGTTTCATAGTTGCTAGGGCTGATGTGTTGAGCAAATAACTTTGTCCAGTCTGTATCAGCACCTATACCCGTCATAGCATTCCAAGCAGTAGCATAGGTGTTTGCAGTTGGAGAGCCATCTAATCGACCGTTGCCAGTTCCAAAACCAGCGAATCTTAAAGAACCACCCGTCGTTATAGCTGTAGCATTAAAATAATTAGCCGATATAGAAGCTATATCCCCACCGCTATAGCCTATCGTAGGGCCATTTATGTCAGATGTAGCCGACGTAAAATTGCTCATACTAGGGTTATTTTGTCCAGACAGATATACATCACCACCCTGTATAAGGAAAGAACGATTACCCGAAGCTGCAATCCCCGTCCAGTTGGTTCCTAAAGTGTGCTCCTGAGTAAAGCTCGTTGTGTCACCGCTTTGAGTATTTTGAATAGTTTTATAATCACTGTTAGAGCCAGCGGAAAAAACTTTACCCGAAGCCGTTAAAGCTAATGAATGGGACTGCCCGCAACTAATATCAATCCAAGTTTCAGTATTATTAAGTATAGTCCAAGTGGGCGCTGTAGTAGATGCTGGGGACCCGTGAGCGTAATCAAAACTAAAGCCTGACGAATACAAATTACCATCTTTAATGGCTAAGCTCCAGTCATTTCCAGATGCTAGTTTCTGCCAACCCGTGCTAGAGCCAAACTGTGTCCAAGCCCCTATAACTGGTGTAAAGCCAGTGCCTGTAAATTGGCTTGTTAAAAAATAATACCATAAAGTACCGTCTGATTTAATAGCCCAAATTTGAGGCAAATAAGAACTGTTATTTCTTGCTGTCAACTCTACTACATTGTCTGTAGTAATTTTAAAGTTAAGGTACTCATAAGTCATATCAGGACGAGTAGAAGGTACTATGCCCCCACTCATATTAACGCCTGTCACTAAGGGGACAGTAGATAGCCCCCCTCCTCCAGTTTGTGAAGTAAAAAAACCGTCTACCTGGTCTATATTACTTGTATTTTGACCTGATATACTTGCCATATTAACTGATTTCTATCCAGTCCTGAGAAGGATTAAAGTAAACGGTGTCAGCAGACAATCTATAACCCATAACACGGCTGACAAATCCTGCGGTCCCTGATACAGCAGTAGTCGTAAGGGTGTTATTTGTTGTGTCTAAATACACTACATCTCCATTAGACCCCGTTCCTAATGCGTAATAAATTATTCCTTTCTTTACCATTCCATCGCTTGAGTTTGCGCTGGTTGCATAACCCATTAACCCCGTAGAAGCGGCAGATACAGAGGTAGCGTTGGAATCCTCCCAGCCCGCAGCTCCATAAGCATATATACCTCCCTTTGTAACATCAGCCGTAGCGGTTCCTAAATAAATAACTTCACTTCCTCTCCCATATCTTCCCAATATAGTAGTAGTAGTGTCTCGGTCGATACTAACTGAAAAAGCGTTGAGCCGTCCTGATAATTGTAATGTTGTGCCATCAAAGGTCAATCCAGACTCCCCCTCTAACGTGTCGTTAGTTGAAGTGCAAGTAATTAACCTATGCTGCGATTGAGTATTTACAGTAACGCCGCTAACGTCAGCAAACGAAAGAGTCTTGTTGCCATTCGTTGTTATAACTTGACCTGCTGAGCCATCAGTAGCAGGGTATGTTAAGTCCTGCAACTTCACATTGCCTTGCGCCACTTTGATTTCTACGATTGAGCCAGCCGTCGTAGAGTCATCTATTTTAAAATCCCCTCCGTTAGGGTTAATGGTTAAATCGTTGCTATCTTGGTCGTAGGTTCTATTACCGTCTGCTGTTAGGTTCGTGTTACCTAGGTTTGTCTCTAAATCCGCAGGAGAAATACCAACGTTAGTGTTGGTTGCTCCAACGGTTTTAAAGCCAACCAACTCGGTTACATTAGCTTTATCCGTCTCTGTTGTAAACTGTGAAAATTTTACGTTTGCCATAATTTCAAGGTGCTAGTTCGCTAACTAAAAGTTGTCCTGTCTCATCAATAATATTATCTCCACTATTACCCTCTTTTAAAATAAAGAATGTAGCGGGACTTACGGAGCCACCCCCCGTAATACCCCCAATCATATTCGCTATTATTATTGCAGTCCCTTGCATATTACCAGAGAGCTAAAATATTTGATGCCGTAGAGTCATTAAATACTCGCTTTACCTGAACAGGAATAAAGGACCCAGCAAGTACGCCCGTAAAAGTAATATCGCTATCACTAGACGTTAACACGTGTAAATCACCCGCCCCTCCTACATACAATACGCAACCTGGATTGTCGTCTCCATATATAACGTATGCGTTTCCGCTAACAGTAAAAATATTCGCAGACAAGCTAAGCTGAGTACTACTATCTACAGCTACAACTGTTGCTATAGTATTATTAGTGGTATTGTATACAATAGAGCCTAATAAATTGTCTGTAAACCCACCGCCAGAGTCAACTAACTTAAGGCCCGATACCGACGTGACCGTTTTTCCTTGAGTAGGCCCTGCTACATTAGGGATGTTTATCGTAGCGCTAGGAATTACGTTAATACCTAATCCTACCTGTAGTTTTTGATATGCCATAATTATTTATCGTATGGGAAAATTCTGTTTAACGTATCTCGTCGCTGGCCGCAACCACAATCGGTGCCTGTAGCTTGGGAGACTTTCTCCACTACCTGCTTAATACCTGTGGCTCTAGTAAAATTCTCTACTGTATCGCCAAATCCTTTTGAAGCGCGAGAGCGGGACGGCATTACTTTCGGATAAGCTTAGTTAGATGACTACCTACCTTACCCCCTGCAATACACTGGTGCTCATAGCTCATAGAGTGGTCGCCTCCATAAGAATGACCGTACATCTTCTTAGACATAGCCTTAGATTCGTCACGACGGTCCTTCATAGACTGTGATTTATTTCCGTTGCGAGCTCCTAGCGACTCGTCTAGTCGTGAGTTATAACCTTGCTTTTTCATAATATTGGGTTTTTACAAATGTACTTAATATTTTCCACGTCTACTGGAGGGAGAGCTCTTCTTAGAACCGCCCTTGCCAGCCCACAGTTTTTTACAGGCCCAGTACCTAGCCGTTAGTTTATTCGTAGCGGTACCACACTTATGGCGAGCTTTAAAGCTCTTACGCGCAGCAGCAGAGTAGTTATGGCCGTAACCCTTAGCACCGAAGTGGATGAGCTTCTCCTGGCCTCCAGAGCAAGCCTTAACCATCATCTTCTTGCCCGCTCGGTCGGACCGAGTAGGGCTGTTACATTTCATCTTACTCTTATTCGCCATATCAACTATTGGTTACACGACCAGCAGCCGTATTGGATACGAACTGCCTCCTGCTGCCGCCTTTCTTTTTTTTCTTACGAGCCGTAGAAGCTCGCTCCGATTTACTCATAGACTTAGCCTTAGCCAATGGCAGACATCGGTCAGGGTTCTTCTTGTCCTTACTCGTGCCGCAAGCACCAAGGATAGAACCGTCCGTCCCAATACGAACCCATTTCTGGTCCCGCCATTTCTTTAGCTCTCCCATTATTTTTTCTTAGTCTTGGTCTTGCAATACTTGCTCGAGGTTATTATCCTCTTCGTTTTTGACGCATTGTTTTGCGAGCAGTTTTCAAAGCAGATTTAGCGTTCTTCACAAGTTGCTTGCCTGAAGTTGCTGGTAGCGGAACATCACGTCCCGACATAGGACTTTTTTGCAAACTTGGCTTAGGGCCGTCAGTTTTGAGAGAGCGTACTTTTCTTTTTCGCATAGGAATCCGTGAAGAATCTTCACCTAACACTCCCGCAGCTGCTCTAGCACCGTGCATTGCAGGGCTAGGATTTTGTGCTGTTCCACCAAGTCCTGATTTTTTTAGCGCTTTAGCCGCTCTATTAGCCGAGCCTGCCGCAGCAGCCATCATATATCCTTGTCCTGCCTCTTTAGCCTCTGAACGGGTATTAATAGATGTTTTAGCACCAGTAACTTTTGTTTTTTTCTTAGCCATTATTTCTTGGTCTTTTTAGATTTTTTCTTTGATGCAGACTTCACCTTTTGGGTGCAGGGTTTTCCGTATGATGCCATTATTTCTTACTTTTTTTTGCGTAGTTAGGGTCTTTGCAATATTTGCTCGCAGCCATATTAGCATAAGCCGAAGGGTAGCGGTCAAAGGTCCGCTTAGCCCAAGCGATTCCAGCGGGGCAAATCTTATTGCCAGTTTTTTTAGTGCGTCCAGCCATAACTTATAACTTTGACCAAAGTTACAAATTAAATTTAATGGAAAACGAAAGCAAAGCCCCCGTCAAAATCATACACTATGACATCTACGATAGGAAGCCGCCACCCAACGATTATATGAAATACTGGAGAGTCATACGTAGATGGGCTCTATCTAAATATGAACTATCAATGCCAGAACTGGAAATGCTACTGTTTTTATACTCAGAAAGCTACTTCAGTAAAGAAACCTTCGATGAGTACAACCAACTTATAAGCTGGAATAAAAAACGCTTCTCCAACCTCCTCCGCGATGGGTGGATTGTAGTATGGCGTAAAGCCCGAAAGAACGAAAGAACGCTCTACGAAATATCATACAAAAGCCGTAGGGTAGTAGCAAGCATATACGACAAACTAAATGGGCAAGAGTTCTCAGAAAAGTATCCCTCTAACCCTATGTTTAAAACCCACGCACCCTATACCGATGTGGTTTACCGTAACTATATCAAGAAAATAAACCAGACTATACGACGACGACAACGTCCCGCTCAAGAATAATGGTATAGGTTTCATCGCCTATCATCATAGAATGACCTGCGTTACGGTCAAAATAAATTACATCACCGCGATTAATCGTAGACACCTCAGTGCCAGGCTCTATGACCAAAGCCTTTTTGTAACGAAAAGATTGCGCATCCTCCGAAGACAACAAAAGCCCAGAGGCCGATGTGAGCTGCTCCTCGATAGGAGTGATGACCATATATTTATTTATTGGTTTCATATGACAAAGATTGGTGTGTTAGTCCCCATATAGGAACCTATAACGTTATACTCAAAATACTCGATGGCCTCGTCAAGAGACATCTCCCCATCTTTCATCAAGCACTCGTGACAACTTCCTATTCTATAACAGACACGGTAAGCATCCGCAAGTGGGTCATACGATAAACCAATAATGGCATCGTCAAAACCTTCAGCAAAAAGAGAAGTCTCACCTATATCCGATAGCCACTCATTTACTAGCTTCCTCATAAGTTCTGGCTGAAGTGATGATTGCATTCGTAGAAAGTATAGTAGTAGCCACGGCAACTGCGTTTCGTAAAGCGCTCTTAGTAACCTTCGCAGGGTCTATAACTCCCTGACGAACCATATTACCGTACTCTCGAGTTTTTACATTAAACCCATATCCTTTAATATCTTTTTCTAAAATATTATCGTTCACCTCTTCAAAGTCAAGACCAGCGTTAGAGACTATCTGATGTAGTGGATACTCTAATGCAGAATAGAGCACCCGATACGCTAGAGTATGCTCTTTAGGCATAGGCTTGTTAGACATCGACCTCCTTATATAACGACCCTGCTCCCATAAAGCAATGCCCCCTCCAGGAACAATACCCTCCATTAACGCAGAACGAACCGCGCAAACCGCGTCGTCAACCCTGTCATAACGCTCCTTTTGCTCTAGGTCGGTATTGCCGCCCACATAGATAACGCCAACCCCGCCAGCTAAACTAGCTATACGCTCTAAGAAAAAATCTTTCTCCTCCTTCTTCGAAGCGTTATCATACGCAGCACGTAACTCCTTAACACGTAAGTCAATCGCTTCTTGAGTAACACGGTTCTCATCGCGTATCAATACGCTGTGCTCACGCTTAACAACAACGCGCTTAGCTAAACCCAAATCCTCCATACGGATTAAAGACAAATCATCGCCCGTCTTTTCAGAAAAATACTTAGCACCCATAGAAAGCGCTAAATCATTCATCACCTCTTCCTGCTTCCAACCAAATTGAGGAGGGCTGATATTGCAGAACTTAACGTCGTTCTTCATAACGTTAGCCCCCATAGTATTTAAAAAGTTTACAGAGCAAGGAGCTATCAATAGCAACTTGTGGCGTTCCGATATAACCTGCTTCAATACATTCTCTAACTGCAACGGACTGTTTATCTCTGTACCGCAAACCAAGACGTAGCAGTTCTCCAATACACACTCGTCAGTCTCGTGGTTATTTACAAATAACGACGAGGTGTAACCACGCTCCACACGCATACCATTCGTCACCTCGTAATAAGTGTCTGGAAGTAAACTGTTCTCAACCGTTACCACCCCGTCATTGCCGACAGCTTTGTACACATCAGAAATTATCTTGCCTAACTCCTTGTCGTTATTAGCAGATATAGTCGCTACATCCAACATCTTTTTGTCAGTGAGCTTTACCGAAGAGCCAGACAAGCGCTTAATGGTTTCTTCGCTTAACACGTTAAGATAACGCAAGAAGTCCGTCTTGTTGATGTCGCTATAGTCACGGATAAGCTCCTCCGTTAAATTTATTAAAGCTTCCGTTAAGACAATAGCGGTAGTTGTGCCGTCACCCGCTTGAGTACTCGTTCGCTCCGAAGCCTCACGCATAATACGGACCGCTAAGTTCTCAACGGCATCCATCAAATGGATAGACTTAGCTACCGTAACACCATCTTTCGTAACCGTAATACCGTGAGTGTGTTGCTCCGATTCAATAAGAACCGTTTGTCCGCTCGGGCCTAACGTACTCTTGACAGCGTTAGACATTTTAGTTATGCCGTCTTTAAGCTTAGAACGGCCAGCATCGTCAAAGACGATATTCTTAGGAGTAAACATTAAATTGAATTTTATTACCTAACAAATCTACGAATTAATCTAAAGATGGATGCCCTTCGCAAATAGTTCCATACAAAGATAATACTATTTGAAGGTCATTTACATCCACTAAACCAGTCCCGTTGATGTCGCCAGACAGGCAACCAGGTTGCCCCCAACACGAAAGAACTGCCATTAAGTCTTGTGTGCCAATTACATAGTCGTTATTTAAATCGCCTAAGCAAAAAGGATAGTCACCAAATAAAGAAGAGCGCTGATACAATAACATATTGTGCATACGCTCTATCTGACCAGGTGTAAAATGATGACGACACGAATCAGGGTAATAGTCCATATGATTGTCAGCCGTATAGTCATACCAATCTTCAGGACACATCGGTGGGTCACAACTGAACTGTGGTTTAGTAGGAGGAGTGTCACACACAAAATCACCCCATACATCGCAAGACAATCCGTTATCATTACCGCAATTAGTAACCGATTGAAAAACGTGGTGTAAACCGCAGTAATGACCCATCTCGTGAGTGATGACTTTGTTTAAAGAATTATTAGGACGTAAGTAGTCAGCACCAACCCCAAACGCAGTGTAGTTCATCCATATGCCATCACGGGCATTGTAAGGAGAGTTGATGACATAAGACCACCCAAGGATGCCGCCACACATCTTAGGGATTATATAAATGTTGCAGTACTTAGATGTATCCCAAGATAAGTCATTCGCTAACTCAGTGTTCTGTGTGCCGTAATTAGGAAAACAAAAATTAGCATTCGATACGTAAATGTTGTGCCACGAATAATCCATCAAGTCCTTATAGTCAATTGAAACCAAGTTGAAACTCAAAGAAGCTTCAGACATATCATCGTTCAATAAATTAATCGCCTCCTCAACATAAGACTCCTCCAAGTAACTCCCAGGAAAACTATCGCTCCAACAAACGTGAACCACTACGTCAATCTCCATAAAGTCAATCGAAGAACGATGAGATGGAAAATAATAAATAGTAGAGTCGTATGCAGTTCCACATATGTCCTGTGAAAAAACACTCAAGGGGAACAAAAAGAAGACAACTAAATACCTCATAATAATAGCATTTTTTTTAATGTGTAGAATGTAAGGTTTTTTTCCCCATATATATATATAGCAAATACTTACTCTTTTATTTTTTCTGAACTCTCATAGTAGAGAGTAAACTTAACATTCTTAACATTTCCTTCTGTAATACCAGTAAACGCTAGTTTTTTTTTGTGTAGAGTTTTTTTAAAGTCTACATTTTTGTGTAGAGAGTCTACACTTTTTGCAGATTTCAATGTTTTTTTTTACCTGATTTTTTATTGACCAAAAAATTAAAGGGAAAAAATTCGATGCAAATGAAAAAAGTCTACACAGAAAAAGGAGGCCCCCCGACCTCCTTTAGCTTAACACAAGAAAACAAGAAACACACAAACAACCTACATAGTTCTACCACGCATATTAGATAATTCAATGCCGTCCGCAATCATAGAAACCTTCTCAGAACGCTTTACCATTTTACGATAACGAGCAGCTTGAGCAATCCCAGTCTCTCCAGGTAAACGGTCATTAACCAAACGACCGTCCTTTACGTTTAATCCCTCCATTAGTACATCTTTAAATTTAAGCTGACCAAACCTAAAAATAAAATAAACTCCGAATGGTCAAACTCAGAGTTAACACCATACCAAGACCAGCCAATACAAAAACCAATGTTTATGCGGTTATGAATAGAAAGTTCCCAGCTCATAGTCAAAGGTAATTCTTTTTTGAGATATCGAAAGCAAGGGGGCTATATATACACATTACGCGACGCGCCTCGATATGGAAACCGATTTTTTTTTGAGGGGTGGGGGTCGGGATTGCCTAGCGTTGTCCCGATTTTTTGGCGTTTTGCCTGAGCGGTTCGAACCGCATCCGCCCTACCGATTGACTGAAGGGTACAAGCTCCGACGCAGTGTCGAGACCGACACAGATACGGAAGGAGGAAGGGACGCAAGGGTGCGCTCTCCCCGAAAGAGAGAGAGAGGGAGCCTTCCCTTTAACCCCGTCCGACTCGTTCCCCCTTCAAACGTTCTGGGGTCACCCTTCTGTTTCCGCTCTGTTGTTCTTTGTTGTTCCGTCCCGTTGGGGATATGGGAATGCCCCGATAGAAAAGAAAGTTGAGTATTGATTAGGATTTAGGCAAGTATTGAACTATATTTGAAGAATAAATAAACAAGAGGGGGAGACCCCATAATTTCAATTGCTATGAAGAAGCAAACAACAAAGAAGGTCGCAACCACCGCAAAGGTTGCAAAGGAGGAAAAGTCAAATGTGTCGGCTCCGACACAATCCGCTGAGGTCAAGGCTACGCTGAAGGCGTTGAGGGCAACCGCTCCAATTGTCAAGTTGAAGCAGAGCATCGACAAAGGCTCGGTAGACGTGTTCACCAAATCCCTGAAGTTGGGTACGTTGCTTTCGGCTCGCTTGGAAGCGTTCAACGCACCTGAGTTCAAGGCGTTCATTAAGGCTAACGGAAGTAAGATGGAGAAAGAGAAGGAGAGGCTATGGACGGCGGTTGGCATCGGTCGCTCTTACTTCTACCGCCACGCCAAGGCAGGCAAGTTCCTGATTGGTGATGCTGACTCAGGTGAGCAGTTCATTGTGTATCGGGAGGCTATGCTTGCCTTGGATGAGAAGTGCGCTCTGGACGTGGATGCTTACAACGCTTGGATGAATGCAGAGAAGCCAGAGGCATCAGTTCCCGTGAAGGAGGAGGCGGTTGCTGAGTCCGAGGGCGAGGGTGACCAGGAGTTGGAGTTCACCGACGAGGAGCTTGACAAGGTCGCTGCTCAATTCATAGTTACCGATGGAGGCTCCATCCATAGCGATGAGGACGGGAAGACGATAAGGTTCAACGGCAACGAGCAGTTGCTGAAGGCGATGTTCACGAAGTGTGCCACGGGCTTGGGCTTGGTCTGTCTATCCGTTGAGGAGTTCGAAGCGGTGTTGACATCGGGAGTCGAGGCGTAAGCCTTCAAGGGGAGGCTTGGTGCTTCGGGAGGTTCGAATCCTCTCTCCCCTTCTAATTTTAATCAGTGTCGGAGTCGACACAAAAACCAATCAGATATGAGACGAGATACTAACAAGGGTGTTCGGGATTTCTCGGGGAAGATAGCCTTTTGGACGGAGCAGTTGGAACTTGCCAAGAGTGGTGAGGGTCGTTATTCGGTCGAGCGAGCGAAGGAGTCGTTGGCGTACTTCAGGGGTCGGCAGGCTAACGTGGACGCTCCTTCTGTCCCACGTCCTGATGGGGATGATGCGAAGGCTCGGGCTATAGCGAACTGCAAGGCTAGGTTCGAGGGTATGAGCGAGTCGGAGCGGTTATGGGAGGCTAACAAGTTCATCAACGATGCTTGCTCAAAGGGTTTGGGAGTGGCTACTGCGATGAGTTTCTTAAAGGAGTGCGAGGTGATGAGTGACACGGAGTTAGCGCATAGCATTATGTTCTAGGGGGGGCGTGGGTGTTAGGGGTGGCTCAAGTGAGCGTCACAAGGCTTCGCGGTCTTGCACCCTTCTAATTTAAACCTGTGTCGGGGTCGACACAAAAAACCAATTCTATGGACAGAAATGAAGCTATTGATGAGGCGGTGAACATCTTAATGGATTATCACTTGCGCCCACACTTCCTCCTTGAGGATACCGAATCAGACATAGACGATGAAATCTACTCACACCTACACAAGGAGGTGAAGAGTTTAATTGTCATAACAATGGCAGAATTTAAGGGGTACTATTTGCTCAAGAATTAAACGAAGACTCTTTAACACAAAAACCAATTGATATGGTACGCAGATACAAAGAAGATTTCCCCGACGGGGTACGGGAGTGGGAGGTAAGGCTTATTGATTCTACTCACGTTCAGCGCACGTTGTTGAGCGTAGATGGGAAGCCAACGGATTTGAATCCGTGTTGGACGTGGCACGTAGGCGAGTTCAAAGGAGCGAGGGGCAATCTGGCTGAAATAGTTCGTTGGTTGCGCAATGACTACCGCTCTTCGGGGATGGGGTGGATAAAGTACAAGGAGTTGCACGATAGCGAGATGAGCACTCCTGACTTGGAGGATTACACACCAAACTACTGAGCGATATGTGGCTAGTATACACGAAACTATATAGGGGTGACGGATGGGCAACTGAGCAAAAGGAACTGCCGTTGCCTTTATCGGAGACCCACCGATGGGCAAAGCGAGAGGGTGTTGTTGCTTGCATTATTTACGATGAGCGCGAGGTGTTGTGGATGGACGCGAACGAGGAAGAGGATACTGCGTTGGAGATAGCGAGGGATGTTGGTCTTGCTGAGGATATGGTGTTGCGTTGGTTTGAGAGAAAAGAATCGGAGTCGGAGTATGGTGATGACGAGCGAGGGTGTGATGAGTATCACAGGTTGAAGGATGACCTGTGGTTCTGACTGCCCATTTGGGGCGAAAAATGCCCATTATGGGCAATCCGCCAAAATGGCGGAATTCTTCCCAAGATGTGCAAAGTGTCGGAATCGACACAAAAGAAAAGAGAGAAATGATTTGGAATTACGGAAGTATTGATGTATCTTTGATAAAGAATTAAACGACTAAATAAAAACGCTATGAAAGAGCAACTAGTAATCGATTGGAAGGAGACGCTTCCTTATGTGAGTATGAAGACTGCATACGACTCTGTGTTGAGAGAGAACACCGATGTGGTGATGAGCGTACAGATAGGCATTGACCCTGACCATACGTATGGGGGATGGTACGAGACGTACGACGAGGAGACGGGCGGAGGTGATTTCTACGCGGGCGGAGTGCTTGAGATAACGTGGGATGCTGAGACGGGTCAGCCGTGGCTGAACGGGTATGATGGGTGCTTTGAGTTGCCTGACTACATCGTGGCTAAGTTGGTAGAGAATGGAGTGAAAGACAATCTGTGAATCAAATCAGTGTGGCTTCGGCACGTTATCGTACCCAAAAAGATATGGTATCGTACCCAAAAAGATATGGTATCGTGTCGGAGCCGACACAAAAATCAAGTGAAATGAATAAATACCCTCTAATTAATGACGCAGGTGTCTTTGTAGGTACTTCTATGCAATGGGACATACGTGATGTCGAAAGATTAACAGGACAAACGGGCATCACCCTGAGCGAGCAAGACCTGAAGAAGGTTCTTACAA
>Ga0209535_1000241_pt1 | contig 37176 bp, 60 predicted proteins | sample LinPmetageLP28_FD_184041 | JGI IMG/M metagenome (GOLD analysis project Ga0209535, IMG submission 184041) | Marine viral communities from the Pacific Ocean - LP-28 (SPAdes) (version 2) | ecosystem: Environmental > Aquatic > Marine > Oceanic | place: Pacific Ocean | collected 2009-08-22
GCATTTACTAGAGACCCAAGTGCTACTTATGCAGCAGACAAATTAAGAGCAGCGTCTATAAATTTTGACAAATACGAAAAAGCCTTAGGTAAATTACCAGTTGTAAAAAACTTTAAAATGTTAGGTAAAGTTGCAAGAGCATTTGGAAGAGTTGCTGATGGTTTTAGAACAGTATCAAAAGCACCAACACAACTATTAGTTACAGAAGCAAAATCTCAATTAGCAGGTGCAGGGGGTGCAGGAGCAGGTTCAGTTTTATATGACATGGCTAATGTTGCAACTGATTTTAACGTAGCAGCAAACAATGATTTAGGTGAGATTTCAGACAATGATGTAAAAAAATTACCTTATGCACAACAAGTATTACTACATTCAGTGGAAGCAATGCGTAATGCAGCTTTTTTTAATTTAGCAGGATCTTCTTTAGCTCCTATATTAGGCGCAACACTAAAAGGAACTAAAGGTATTTTAGGTTTGGGTAAAGAATCTAAAGAGATGGCTGAGGCGGCACAAAAAAGAGGAATATACTTGAGTGCATCAACCGTAGCACAAACAGAAAAATTTGGTGGTAAAATTGTACAAGGTTTTGAAAAAGTATTTGGTGTATTTCCATTAGCAAACGTTTTCGGAAAAAAACAAAGAGCAAAAGTTGAAGAACAATTATTTACAAGATTTTTAGATGAAGTAATTAGTAAGGCACCTTTAGAACAAGTAGGTATGCTGCAGTATCAATTCTTACCAGCAATGCAAAAAAACTTTATGGATTACAATAAAACTATTCAAACTCAGTTTAAAATGGTGGATACGATAGCGGATGGTATGAACAACCCTAAATTTATACCTACTACTAAAGTTAAACAAATAGCTTCCGACTTTATGAAAAGGTATGAAGAAACATTACCTGATCAGTTTTTAGGTAAAACCACAGATGATAGAGGTATTACGGAATACACAGCTACAAAAATGAAAGAATCTGGTTTTGATGATTCCCTTATAGATGTTATAAGTAAAATTAGAGCTATTGATGATCAGATAACTCCTAGAGAATACCAGGGGTTAATGAAAACATTAACAGGTAATTTAGCTATAACTAGGATGAGAGATCCCTCTCAAATAGCTTACTCTTTAAGAACAGCTTTTAAAGAAGATTTTAATTTAGTTGCCAACAATAATAATATTGAAGGTTATTTAAATAGTGCAAATTTTAAACAACAATATGATGATCTTTTAAATTCAACAGGAAAAGAAGCGGCTGATGAATTTGCTATGAAAATTCAAAGAGGTATGGGTGATTTTGGTATACAGCTAGAATCCGCTAACAGATACTTCAGTACACTTGTTGGTGCATTTAATAAACCTACTGCAAGAAGAATTATAAATAGTTCCGCTAATATTTTTTCTGTAAAAGGAATGCTAAATAATTTACCTGTTAAAGTATCTGGTGACCAAATGTGGAATAAAGTTTTAAGTCAAGAATTTTCTAAAGGCTCAGCTGATGGTATTAAAGAATTAAGATTTTTGTTTGGTGCAAATAACCCTAACTTTAAAGAAGGTAATGAATTGTTTAACAGAGCAAGATCTAGGTACATATGGGACTCTTTTTTAAAATCATTTGAAAAACAACCTAACCTTGCCGGAAAAACTATAGCTGACAGATTAGCAGATGCTGAAAGAGTAGGTGCTGTAAACTATAAAAATTATGATGAAATATTTGAAGCAGCCGGAACAAAAGAGTTGGAACAAGTTACAAGAATAGATCCTGTCATTGCACAAAAATATGGAATTGGTGAAGTTGATGTAACTGATTTAAAAATCAAAGCAGGTGAAGCAGGTAATTTTAATATTAAAAAATTTAGAGAAAATATGGGTTACACTGACGAAGCTAGTAAAGAGGCTTCTATGGCTAAATGGACTGAGATGTTTGGCGGTGGAGCTTCAGGAAAGGCCGCAGCAAATGATCTAAGACAGTTAATTGATATTATAGATAAAGAATACGGTAAAGTAATTTCAGATTCACAACAGTTTATTATGAGAAAACTTATTCTTTCTGGAGGAGCAATTGGTGGTGCTTTTGTATTGGGAGGCCCTGCTGCAGCAATACCTTTTGCAATGCTTTTAGCTGGAGGAGGTTATATATTATCTAATCCTAAATCAGTAAAATTATTATTAGATGTTTATACAGACATGGAGAGATTTGATAAATTAGGTAAAACAATAAGCCCGACCAATATGCCAAAATCAATGATGAAGTTGTTAAACTGGGCTGCAGATGAAGATAAAGACTTTCCTGATATAGACCCTAAGAAGATTAACTTTGAAGAAGTTACAGAATATTTAATTAATAAAAACATTAAAGTACCTGCGTTTGGTTTTAATACTAATGCTATTAACCCTAAATTAAGAAAAGATTTATTTCCAGAGATAGGTGTTGTAGATAGAAGTTCACAAGCAGAAGATATTGGGGGAGTAAATTTCTTAGAAGGTTCTGATACAGGTGGTCAAACAGCAACTGCAATAGCTAATTATATGCCACAAAGTTCAGGAGAAGCACCTTCGTACCAAGGATTAGTTGATCCAAAATATTTATCACAGCAACCTGTACAACCGGTTCAACCTGTTCAAAATACACAACCAGTTAATACACAGCAATTTCAAAGTCTATTTCCAAACGATCCATTAGGACAAGCTATAGCAAACAGAGGACAACAATAATGTCTAAGAAGTCTGCATTAGATAAAATTGAATACCATGAAAAGATCTGCAGATTAATGCAAAAACAAACATTCGAAAAAATTGAAAAGATAGAAAGCCGTATTAATAGACTAGAGAAGTTTATTATAGGGGGTATAGGAGCTATACTTTTAGCTGTACTTTCTAACCATATGTAGTATTAACTACATATGAAAATAATCAGAGACGAGCAAAAATTTACTATTACAGACTTTGTTTGGGAGAATAAATATTCTTACGGCAATTATTTTAGAGACGATGACAACGGACCACGGACCTACAAAGTAGGTGAAAAGAAAGTTCCTTCAGTTACAACCATATTAAACGCTACTCAAAGCCCGGAAAAGAAAGCATCTTTAGACGCCTGGAGAGAAAGAGTAGGACACCAAGAAGCTCAAAGAATTATGGTTGACGCTTCTACTAGGGGTACAGAAATGCACTATGTGCTAGAACAATATATAAACGGTAGAGGGTATTTTAATCTATCAAAAAAGGGTGCTCAGGCCCGATTAATGGCTCATCGCTTAATAGAAGACGGCTTAGGGCCCTTAACGAAGGTGTTTGGTAGTGAGGTTAACTTAGCCTATGAAGATCAGTGGGCTGGATCTACAGATTTAGTAGCTATATATGATGGAAAACCTTCAATAATAGATTTCAAACAATCAAATAGACCTAAAAAAGAAGAGTATATAATTGATTATTACTATCAAATTGCAGCCTATAGCTTAGCCCACAAGAAACAACACGGTGAGATCTTACAAGGTTTTATAGCTATTTGTACTAAAGATTTGTTATTCCAAGGTTTTAAAATGGATCAATCTAAATTATCTGAATATGAAGATAAATGGTTTAAAAAGGTTGAACAGTATTATTCTACTTTATCCACTTCTTAACTTCTTCACCTAAAGTCTGTGCGGAAAGTTTCATTTTCTTATCTAAGGCACCTACAATAAATTCATCAATAGTATTATCTGCAATTAAATCTATATAAGTTACGTTTTTATCTTGTCCGATTCGGTGAGCTCTATCTTCTGATTGTTCACGAACCTCAAGATTATATGAGTTACTAAAATAAACTACATAAGAAGCTGCTGTAAGAGTAAGACCATAACCCCCTGTCGATGGATTACCTACAAAGAAACGACACTCAGGATCTTCTTGAAATCTTCTAACTGCTTCTTGCCTATCTTCTGTTGATACTTCACCAAAGATCTCAACGACTGATCTAGGACCATACTTATCTTTTAATTTTTTAATAATAGTTTTAATATTCTGTACATAGTTAGCCCAGATTATAAACTTTCCATCAGACTCTTCCAAGATGTTAAGTAATTCTTTTATCTTAGGACAGTCATCAAATACTTGTATTGTGCCGTCATCTGAGTTTACAAAACCATTTGTCACCTGGTGCAATCTTAATATCTCAGTAAGCTTATTGGCAAAGCTAACTTCGTCTTGGTTAATAGTTGCATAAGCGAACTTTTTTAATCTATTGTAGATCTCTGCTTGTTTAACAGTTAATTGTATTTTTCTAGTTTGATATAATTTATCAGGTAAGTCTAAACAATCTTTTTTCTGTACTCTATAAGAAAATAATTTTAATTTTTCACCAAGTTCATCAAGATTGGTATAATATTTAGGAAAAAGCATTTGTTTACCACCCATCTCAATCTGTTGCATCACTGCATATCTAGCTCTAAATGTAAAATAAGAGGAAAACCCTAAAAGATCTGGACTTAGAAACTCACATTGTGTATATAAATCTAATGGAGATTTTGTTATTGGTGAGCCTGTTAGGATACGTTTGTATGCTACTTGTTTCCCTAGTTTACAAATGTTTCTTGTTCTTTTTGCTGATTTGTTTTTTATTGTCGTGGATTCATCTAGAATCCAAAGCATCTTCTTCCCATGACGATTAATTAATTTTGATATTACATCCACTCCACTTTTATGACTCAATGCTTCAACATTAATTAAGAACCATTGTATCTTACCTTTACCATAAGTTTTTTTATCTTTGTGTACACTTATTGTGTAATCAGTATGTGAGTGAACATCTATTTCTTTAATCCAATTTCTATAAACTGAATTAGGCGCAACAACCATAACGTGTGTAATAGAATCTGTAGAAAATAAATAATTTGCATTGTCTATGGCAACTTTAGTTTTGCCTGTACCCATCTCCATGAAGTAAGCGTAAGCTCCCCACTTGGCACCTTGTTTTAACGCTGTTCGTTGATGATCAAAAGGTTCAGTTTTATATTCAAATTTTTTCATGTTTCTTTTTTAATACAATTTAATGTATTTTTAAAAATAAATATATTTTTTTATTGACAGTGTCAAATCATTAATTTACATGGTACTCAAGGAGGTCATTATGGACTTAGAACAACTATCGAAAAACATAACTATCGATACAAGCGTGTCGCAAGACATTGCTGAACTATGTAATAAGCTATTGGACATTCAGAAGGAAGTAACAACGCTAGAAGACAAACTGAAAAAGAAAAAAGAAGAAGAGTTGAAGCTTTCCGAATCGGATATCCCTAACTTAATGCAAAAAGCTGGTGTAGCACAAATCAAACTTACGGATGGTTCCTCAGTAGAGATTAAACCATACTATGGTGCGAGAATACCTGCATCCAGAACAGAGGAAGCTTTTGATTGGTTACGTGAAAATAATTACGCGGATCTAATTAAAAACAATGTAACATTAACTTTTGGTCGTAACGAAGACAACTCAGCAAAATCGTTGGTTGACGAATTACGAAATAAAGGGCATAATGTTAAACAAGCCGAAAAGGTAGAACCGATGACTCTCAAGGCGTTCGTCAGAGAACAAATTGAAAAAGGGAAAGACGTTCCTGCCGATTTATTCGGTGTTTATGTAGCAACAAGAACAAAAATAACAACGAAGGAGTAACATGCAAAAAGCAAACGATGCAGCTAACAATGTAGCTGTGAAAAAAGAAGCGGGTGTTCCAACGCAATTTAATTTGGAAGAGTTAGCAGGACAAGGACAAGAGTTCGTGACTGCAAGGGATACTAAACTCCCTATCTTAAAAATCCTTTATAGCAATTCACCAGTACTTGACGATTCAGATGGCAAGTATATTGAGTCTGCTAAACAAGGTGACATTTACAACGAAACATCTGGAAATCTTTTTAAAGGAAAAGAAGGATTAATTGTTGTGCCATGTTTATATATAAACACTTTCAATGAGTGGAAAGATAGAGGTGATAGTCCAGGGAGACCTGTGGGTATTCACAATGATCCTGCAATCATGTCTCAAACAAGTAGAGGCGATGATGGTAAAGATAGATTAGAAAATGGAAACTATATCGAAGATACAGGGAACCATTTTGTATATATCTTGGATAAGGATTATTTGCCGGTTGAGACCGCACTAATCTCTATGAAATCTACTCAAAAGAAAAAGAGTAAAACCTGGAACTCTATGATGCAGAGTCGTAGATTAAAAGGTAAAAATGGTTTCTTTACTCCACCGTCTTGGGCAACGGCCTATAGACTAAAGACCACTAAAGAAAGTAACTCACAAAACTCTTGGTACGGTTGGGTTGTCGAATTTGATAGCTATCTAGATGATCCAAAATTGTCGAGCACATTAGAGTCGACAAGAGCGTTTTATGAGACCGCTAAGAAAAGCGATATCTTTGGTAAGGTAGACTTCGGTAAAGATGGATCTGCTGAGACTAAGCAGGTTGAAAGTCAAAGTACACCGTTCTAATGCAAAAAGAGTTACTTCATTTATTTGAAGGCGACTCTTCCCAGTTCATCACCATCTCTCTGACGGGGGAGATGGATGAACGGGGTAAGAGAAAAGCTGACTACCTCACGATCCACGAACCAGTCACAGAAGAATTGTGGAAGGGTCATGTGGATGGTAAAAAACAAATAGGAGTAAGACCGGAAGACGGCGACAAGCTTAAATGGTCTTGCATAGATATTGATCCAGCTAACTACAAAGAATACACATCTAAAAAATACGTAGACATTATTAAAGATTTCGAATTACCCTTACTACCTGTTAAATCTAAGTCAGGTGGATTACATTTATTTATATTTTTTTCAGATTGGGCAGACAAACAAAAAGTAAAAGAAAAACTAGAAGAGATTAACAAAGAATACTTTTTATCTAAAGAAGTATTTCCACTTAACAAAGCAGTGGGGATGCCTTACTTTAATGCTAATGCTGCAGTTGAATATGCATTTGATGATACTAACACACCTTTAATGTTAGGCGGATTTTTAGAATTAGCAAAAAAGAAAACTATTACCCCTAAAGATTTTTATAATTATAAAGTAACTGAGTACAATGCTGAAACAGATTGGAGAGACTATCCACCTTGTGTGCAAAAAGTAATTCAAGAAGGTTGGTCTGGAGAAAGAAACAGTATGTTGTTTAATGTTTGTGTTACTGAAATGAAAAAAGCAGAAGGTAACCTTACTGTAAAACAATTAAAAGATATTGCTTGGGAAAGACAAAAAACAATATTTGCCACCCACCCTAAAGGTGCTTTAAAAAGAACTGAAAGTGATGGAACCGCACAGTCAGTACATACAAAAGGTTATGAATACTTTTGTCCACCTAAACATATGTTTGTATCCTCTATATGTGATAAAGAAACTTGTAAGCTTAGAAAACTTGGAATTGGTGCTCAGGCGCCAGATATTAAAAATGAATTTACAGATCTAACTTACACAGAAGATTCAAAAGGTATTTTATATGAGTGTGATTTTAGAGATAGACATATTACATTTAAACCGGAAGACACTAAGGATGAGAAATCATGGCGTGTATGTTTAGCTAAGTACAGAATCTTTTGGCTTACTTTACCTAGACCTAAAAAGGGGCCTAGTCCATTTGAGTTATTAATGAAACATTTATTAGAAAGTGCTGTAGAGAATACTTCATTTAAATATGAAGATACAGTAGAGGAAGAGAAGTATAATACACTTAAAATATTTTTTGAAAGTACGATTGAACAAGATGATTTTACTAAACTTAAAGATGGCTACACAGTGCTAGATAGTAAGGTAAACATTTGTTACTTTAAACGTAATACACTTGCAGACTTTTTAGGTAGACGTAAAACTCCATTTAACACTGTTAACCAAGCAGTTAGATTACTTAAATGTGAAAAACATGATTTCTTTGAAGGCGAGCGTAACGTCTGGTATGTAACTATGCCTGACTTTGTTAACCACCAAAAAATAAAACCAAAAAATAATAACCAAGAAGAACTTAGTGAGATGGATGATGGATACCACGCAAAATTTAGGACTCCAGAAACAAAAAAAGATACACAACAAGACAATTAAAATATTTGGTCCTCCAGGAACAGGAAAGACTTGGACTTTAATTGAAAGAGTTGTTAAAAAATACCTTAAACAAGGTACTGATCCAGAGAAGATTGCTTTTATATCTTTTACTAATAAAGCAGTAGACACGGCTAAGATAAGAGCTCTAGAAGCTTTTCCTAATTTAAATTCACAATCCTTCTCAAGATTTAGAACATTACACTCATACTGTAGAAGATACTTTGAGGAAGAAATATTTGATACTAAAGACTGCATGATTGATTATGCATTAACTAATAGTTTTGTTAAGAGGTCTGACAATAGATTGTCACAAGATAATTTTACTTATGTTGATTGGTCCTTAGGTGTTTATGATAAATCAAGAAACTTATTAGAGGATCCAATATTAGTTTACAAAAAAGAATCACAGAAGAAAGAATCACTTGATGTGTTTACTAGAAAGATAGACACTTACAAACATTATAAGACAGGTGGGGGTGAGAGATCTTTTTTAGATTTTACAGATATGATTGAACGAGCTCTACATGAAGTAGACTTTCCAGCATTAGATGTATTAATTTTAGATGAAGCTCAGGACTTTACTCCATTACAATGGTCTTTGATTTATAAAATGTCTGAGAATGTAAAAAGAATTTATTTAGCTGGAGATGATGATCAAGCTATTTACCAATGGAACGGTGCAGATACAAATTACTTTACTAAATACTTTCCTGGAAGAAAAGTTGTGTTACGTAAGACTAGAAGATTTGGCACTGCAATACACCAGTTCTCACAGATAATTAGAAAAGGAATAATTGATAGTGTTGATAAAGAATTTGAACCTTTAGTTAAAGACGGAACAGTTAAAAGATATTTAAGTTTTAAAGAAATACCTTTTGAACAAGATGATGGTAAATGGTTTTTACTTGGAAGAATACACACAACAGTTAATGAACTAAAAGCATTAGCCAAAGATGCGGGTATATATTTTGCAGATAATAAGGGTCGTAAATCATTTGATCAAAACCAATGGACAGCTATCAAAGCCTGGACAGCTATTTCTAATGGCAAGGAGATTATGAAGAAAGAAGCTGAGGCTATGTATAGATATATTAGACAAGTAACCGACTCTGATTATAGAACTACTAAGTTTTGGTCACAGCAACCTGATTATACGAGATATAATTTCACGGCTCTTAAAGAGTGGTGTGGTTTAGATTTAGCTGATGAAGATCAAAGTAAACAATGGTGGTGGATCCTTAGACGTAACTTCAAACCAAGACAAGTTATTTATTTTTTAAGATTACTGAGAAGATATAAACAAGATAAGTTAAACGGTAACCCTAATGTTATAATAGATACAATACATTCTGTTAAAGGAGATGAGGCTAATCATGTGTTACTTTATTCAAAAGCGAATTGGCCTGCAAGTTACAGACATAAAAACAATGAAGAAAAATCAAATGAAAAAAAAGTTTGGTATACAGGAGTAACACGAGCAAGGGATAGCCTACATTTATTAAGTACTGATTATAAATATCATTACCCCATTGGTGAAGATTATCTTGTATTTTTACAAGGAAACAATTAAAAGGAGAGACTATGGAAGTAAACAAAGAACCAAAATTAAGAATATTATCATTAGGAGCTGGTGTACAAAGCTCGACAATGGCCTTGATGGCTGATGCAGGAGAGTTTGGGGTTAAACCTGACGCAGCAATATTCGCAGATACGGGATGGGAACCTGCGCCGGTGATAGAGCACCTTGAGTATCTTAAAAGTGTTCTAAGTTACCCTGTACACATTGTTAAGAAAGGTAATATTCAAGATGACATACTCACGGCTCTCGGACCAGGCGGTAACCAATTTGCTTCTGCTCCATTTTATACATTAAACGAGAAAGGTAAAAAAGGAATGGGTCGTAGACAATGCACGAGAGAATATAAAATAACTCCGATTGCTAAAAAGATTAGAGAGTTATGTGGACTTGTACCTAGACAAAGGTTTCCTAAAACAGAACATATAGAAGTATGGGTGGGTATATCAACAGATGAGATTATGCGTATGAAACCATCAAGATTTTGGTGGCAGAAAAATGTATGGCCACTAATTGATAAGAAAATGTCTAGAACAGATTGTCTAAAATGGTATGAAGGTAAAGGTTTTAAAATACCAGTTAAATCTGCTTGTATTGGTTGTCCTTTTCATGATGATAATTTTTGGATAGATATGAAAAATAACAGACCAAAAGAATTTGCATCTGCTGTAGAATTTGATAAAAAGATGCGTATGCACAACCCAAAAGTAAAAAACTTTGTACACAGACAGTGTGTACCTTTAGATGAAGTTAAATTTAAAAATGATGATGGTCCCGACCTGTTCAATCAAGAATGCGAAGGCCTTTGTGGAGTTTAGAAAAGTTATTATACAAGCTTTAGAGGATAGATATAATGCTCAAATATCTGAAGCTGAAGCAATTTTAAAAATTTATTTAGAAAAACCTGTAGGTATTGGTGAGCATCCACAACATATTGACGAGTGCGATAAACTTATTGAAAAGATATCTAATGCTGAAGAAAAACTAGAAACTTTACAGGCATTTAAAATATGAGTGATAAAAACATGTTCGATGAATCATTTCCACAAGATAAGCAGATCGGGGGAAATCATTACAAGGGGTTTCATATACAACCTTATGAGTTTATCTCAAAGAATGACTTATCTTTCTTCCAGGGTAATGTAATTAAATATGTTTGCCGTTACAAAAACAAAGCAGGTATACAGGATCTAGAGAAAATAAAACATTATTGTGATTTAGAAATAAAAAAACTTACAGATGATAAAGCAAAAAAGCGTAGGTAGAAATTGGAGTTTACTCTATAGAAAAATATATGGTGCAAAAATTAAAAAGCTTACGGAGCGTAATGAAGAGTTGTACAACGAGAATCAAAAAATGAAAAAAAGATTAGCAAAGCACGAGGGTCAAAGAAGAGTTTATTATCTTAACGAAAAGGCATCGGCATGACAGGTTTACAATTAACATTTAATTTAAAAAAACATATTTGGTCTTGTCCATCAGAGTACAAAGATCTTTCTCAATATGACGAGATAGCGATTGATTTAGAAACAAGAGATGATGGAATTAATAATAAGTTAGGTGCAGGTTGGGCAACTGGTAATGGTTATGTTATAGGTTTTGCTGTAGCAGTAGAAGGATGGCAGGGTTACTATCCTTTTAAACATTTTGGTGGTGGTAATATGATTGAACCACAAGTAATTCAATACATGAAAGATGTGTGTAAGTTACCTTCAAGAAAAATATTTCACAATGGCCAATACGATATAGGTTGGTTAGAACAAATGGGTATAAAAGTAGAAGGTGAGGTAGTTGATACAATGGTTACAGCTGCTGTAATTGACGAGAATAGATGGTCCTATAGCTTGAATGCATTAGCTAAAGATTATCTTGGTGAGCTAAAGTCCGAACAAGACCTTAAAGAAGCTGCAAAAGATCACGGTATAGATCCTAAAGGAGAGATGTGGAAGTTACCTGCAGAGCATGTTGGTTTTTATGCAGAGCAAGATGCAAGGTTAACTTATCTTCTGTGGCAAAGATTTAAACCAGAAATCACGAATCAAAATTTACAAACGGTATGGGAACTTGAGACTAAACTATTACCTATCTTAATTAAAATGAGGCAGAAAGGTATAAAAGTAGACGTTGAAAAAGCTCATAGATTAAAGAAAGAATTTCAAGCTCAGGAAAAAGAATTTTTAATAAAAATAAAAGAACTATGTGGAAAAGAAGTAGACATATGGGCAGCAAGACAAATAGGCGAAGCCTACGATAAACTAGGGATAGATTATCCACGAACTGACAAAACTCATGAGCCATCTTTTACACAAAATTGGTTAGCTAATTCGAAACACGAAATTAGTAAATATATAGCACAGGCCAGGGAGATTAACAAGTTTCATGGTACATTCTTAGACTCAATATTAAAATACGAACATAAGGGAAGGATACATGGGGAAATTAATCAGTTACGTTCTGACAGTGGGGGGACTGTCTCTGGCCGTCTGTCTATGGCTAATCCTAATCTTCAACAGTTACCCGCTCGTAATAAAGACTTTGGACCAAAAATCAGAGGTCTCTTCTTACCCGAGACAGGTTGTAAATGGGGAAGTTTTGATTACTCACAGCAAGAACCAAGAATGGTAGTACACTATGCAGCCTCTATTGGTGAGGGCTATGAAGGCTCTAATGAACTAGTAGAGGCGTATACAAACTCAGAAACTGACTTTCACCAGACTGTAGCCGATTTAGCAGGCATAGAACGAAAGCAAGCAAAGACAATAGGGCTAGGATTAATGTATGGTATGGGGAAAAATAAGCTGGCCAATTCTCTAGGATTATCAACTGAAGAAGCATCAGCCCTAATAGCAAAATATAATAGAAAGGTTCCATTTGTGAAGCTATTATCTGATAGATGTATGAAGAAAGCAAGTGATGAAGGTGTTATTAGAACTAAAAAAGGAAGAAAGTGTAGATTTGAAATGTGGGAGCCAAGAGACTTCGGTATTCATACAGCTGAAACTTTTGAAAATGCTTCATCAAAATATGGTCGAAGTAATATTAAAAGAGCTTTTACTTACAAAGCATTAAACAGATTAATACAAGGTTCTGCTGCGGATCAAACTAAACAAGCTGTCATCGCTTGTTATGAAGCAGGTTATTTACCAAAAGTACAAATACATGATGAACTTTGTTTTGATGTAGAGAATGAAAAAGATGTAAAAATAATTAAAGAAGCAATGGAAAACTGTATGGAGTTTAAAGTTCCAAGTAAAGTTGATGTTGCGTTAGGAGATGATTTTGGACAAGCTTCATAAGAATATAATTTCAGGCTTTGGTACTACAATTTGGCCTTTATATACAATATTTAAACATAGATTAGAACTTAGAAAGTTTGAAGATCTTAAAATGATTCACGGAACCCATGCAGAGTTTAAAGCTACAGTTAGATCTGATATCGAAAAAAATGGATTACTGTGTCCAATAGTTATAGACCTTAAAAATGAAATTAGAAACGGTAACCATAGATTTAAATCTATAAGAAAACATGGGGATGCTAGTTTCTTTTATGTTGCTAAAACAGATCAAGAAGTAAATTTCTTTTCAAGATTAAATGTTTTGACCTGGGAACTTCACCCGGACATGAGTAAAATTATGGATAAATTGTGGGAAGGTAAAATGAAAAAATATACAGAAAAAGTTCCGCATTTGTTTACCGAGAATATTAGAGCGACAAATATCCTATAACAAATTAATGTTTTTTGAAAAAAAAAATAAAAACTACTAATTAAGCAGTTTTTTGAAAAAGAGTTTTTGCATCAATTACACTTTGGTTGTTGATTGCAACTCTTAATTCTTTAATTTTAATATCGATCCACTTCATGTCGGTAGTAACTCTACCTTGTGACAACGCTTGGCTGGCCCATTTGGATTCCAGCTGTAGCTTCTCCGATATCAACTTTTGCAGTGCCATTATCTAGCTCCTCATAAGTAAGATGGAATCGACGTTTACCACGACCGAAACCATCGGTTTCTACAGAATACTTTTTATCAATTATATTCTGCGCAAAGCCTTCTATCGCCTCCTCATCATTAGCAGCGTTTACGACACTAGTAAAATATAGCCCAGCTGCGTAACATTGAAAACGATATTGCTTCATGTGATTATCTTATCAACTATTTGGTGTAAAATCAAGTGTTTAGTTTAGACTTGTCAACAATGCAGGCTATCTTTAATTGCGATATTTTGACTCCTACTTTAGTTAAATTAACCCCTATTTCATTGACTTTTTTAACTGCTACGTCTTTACAAGTTTTTTCATAGTAATATACTATTGGGTCCTCATTAATATAGGCACAGTACTCTACACCAGTCATTGGGTTAATTGTGCATAAAATACCAAATAAAAAAAATTCTTTCATAGATTATATTAACATAAAATACAGCTTGACATAGATGATGGGATTTCTTATATTAATGGGATAGGGAAAAAACAATGAAACTTACTTTGATAATACTTTTACAGATAATGTTAGTAAGTTGTGCTAAAGATTTACAACCTAATCCTTATGCGACGGTAATAAAACATATGATGAAAGGAACCAATGAACCTAAAAAGTAAATCAAAGTTATTCAAAGCATTAGTTGAGAAGATAGATATTGCTCTATCAGAAGGAACTAATTTTGATGAGATAGCTGGTAAATTAAAGAACGTACATATTAAACATAAAGACATGTATGAAAAACCATTACACACAGATCTGTGTACGATGTTAGCAATGAATGAATTGGAGAGCAGATGAGTTGGGTTCATTTAATAATTGGAATAGTATTACTTACATTATTATTTCCTAAACTTGCATTAGTGTTAGGGGCATCAATATGGCTGCTTTAAAATTTAGCGAGATAGATTGGAAAGATAGACAGTACCAAGCTCATGCTAGATTGACTAGAAAAAGAGGTTGGAACTTCAGCGACAACAATCCATACTTTGAAAGAATGATGATTGTATTACCAGATCCAAAAATAAAAAATAAACAACAAATGAAAGAGGAGTTAAAAAAACATGGATACAAATAAATTCAAGAGTGTAGCAGTAAGAAAACCCGATTATGATGTCTTACAAGGACTTTGTAATCAAAAGTTTAGATCACCTGCATCAATGATCTCAAAGCTAGTTAATGAATATGTAGGTTTTCAAGCAACCAAAAACAAAATGTCGATTAAACAATATAAGGAGGAAATTTTAGATGTACGAACCATGGAGAATAGAGTTGGAGCAACTAAACTTAAAGTTACAAGAAAAGGAAAAAGAAAACAAAAAACTAATGGAAGAAAATGACATGCTTAAAAAACAAAAAATTTTCTTACAAGAAAAGTGTAGGCAAATAAAATGATGACCGACAAAGATTGTATCGATCTTGATAAATATCTATGTGAAGAAATAAGAAAAATTAAAAGATTAGAGGAAAAAGAACCTAATTTTGATTTATCTAAATATGCAGTTAGAGAAGAAGAAACAAAAGGAGAGGATAATAACAATGATGACTGATAAAGATTGTATTGATCTTCATAATTATTTAGATGATATGAAAACAAATACTAGAGAAATTAAAGTTAATAACTTTATTACTCATCATGTTCATCCACACAAAAATGGTCATGATATTCTCATTGTAACTGGCGATGAGAAAAATTTAGACAATGTCGTCGTACAGAAGTTTAAATGTAGGTGGCCTAAGAACAGAAACCCTAGAAATAAAGGCTTTACTCATGGCTAAAAAAAGATATAAAAAGAAAATGAAATACGGTGATCCTTACAAAATATGTGCTAACTGCAAAGGGAATGGATTTGTTAGAATAATTCCATACTCAGAGACGCAGACATGCAAAGAGTGTAATGGAGCAGGTCACTTTGAAACGGATAAAATAGTCACGAACCACGAACCAGCAACAGTCTCAACGGCCTATGTGCTTAAATTAATTGATTTGTTGAAGGAGTTTATAAGTGGTAAAAAAAACACCATCCATTAACCCATTAATGGGATCCCTGCAAATTTTAGCAGGGAAACTAACCGATAAAGAATATAAAACCGTTACAACGAGTATGTTCCGTTTGTATATGGGCGATAAATTAGGATACAGGGAAAGCTTTGATCCGCAATTTATGGCTGATATTAATGCTGTCTGGCAATTTAGAAAAGAAAAAAAAATTAAAACACAAGCCAAGCTTTACAAATTAAAGGTCATCAAAGGTGGAAAAGATGACGATAAATCAATATAATAGCTCTATGGCAAGAGACATTTTTTTAAAAGAACCTGACCAACCAAAACATAGTGGACAGGATATACACGATGTTATTGATGGTGTACATATTGACTATGAACATTATAAAAAAAATCGAGCTGATATAGATCGAACTATTTATTATCGTGACTTACTCTCTTTCCTTATTAAAACTTATGGGCACTAGCTTCGCAACGCAATTATTAAGTACTGACGTTGAGCCTGAAGAAAAGATGTGGCGTGGTGTGCTTGTTAACGCCCTAGAGGACGCTGGATCAAAGTCCCAGGACCGAAAGCCTTCAATATATAAATGTGATGCTCATGCATGGATTATGTCTAATGTGACTGATTTTTACACGGTATGTTATTACTCAGGGTTTGAACCTGAGCATGTGAAAGAAAGATATAAAATGGCAATCATGAAAGGAGATATTCAGTTCTCTCCTAAAAATTTTGCTTGGAAAAAATATGCAACACAATTTAATAAGTATAGAAATTGTAAGGAAGTAGAATCTAAGAAATATCACCGAAAGCATTTGACTCATCTTCGAGTAGCAGTAGATCTTTGTACAACTGCGTTTATATCGAATTTAGTTACCAGCATATAAGAAAGGGGCAGCTCAGTCTCCCGAAGTGCCCCCAATCTAACTTAACCAAAGAACAATGTTCTCTATGAAAACAACTCATCATACATGGATCGTGGTTAATAAGTCAAGGATAAAGTGTAGTTTATAATGGTTCTAAGGTACAGTTTATAATGGTTCTAAGGTACAAGAGCCACGGATCACGGGCCAGGGTTACTCCTAGAAATCAAGTAAAAAACACTAGGTATTACGTGGATTCCTAGAAATTTCCCCTGTATACCCTCTGCTTAGAAAAAAAAATAAAATAAAATTTTTTTTGTAAGGAAAAAAAGCTAGGAATCTAGGAGTAACTACCTTATCTTATTGAAATATAAGCATAAATTCACTCCTAGAATTGAAAAAAAAGCTAGGAGTACTCCTAGAATTTCTAGGAGTAAATACTCCTTGAGGCAGGGGGGTAGATTTTTTTTACTAGGAGTTTATTTTTCTAAGGAAGGGGTATATAGTAAACGAGTGCCAAAAAAAGCTAATCAATTAAAGACTATAACTGAATTAACGCCTAAACAACGTAAATTTGTAGATATCTATGTTTCTAACTATGGTGAGATTAGTAAAGTTGAAGCTGCCAAACAAGCTGGTTTTACCTCAACTAATAAATATGGCCCTACTGATCAAGCAAGTAGATTATTAAATCCAGACAAGAATCCTCATGTTGTTAGATATTTTGAAAAAAGAATGTCTCAAGAACTAGAAAAAGAAGAAAAGGACAAACTTTTATCATACAAACATTATGCTAGAATGAGGGAAACCTCAGAGAAAAAAGGCCAGATGACAGCAGCGATAACTGCTCAGTATCGTAGAGATCAAATGGCTGGACATTTTGTCGATAGAAAAGAAATAAGCCATATTGGTTTAGAGAGCATGAACAGAGAACAACTGGAGAAAAGACTTGAGGAGCTTGAATCAAAAATCGGTGAAGCCAAAAATATCATTGACGTTACGCCAATCGAAGTTAGTAAAAACTAACGATTGGAATAATTTCTTGACAGTTTTTAATGAAGTGCATAATAGTACTTTAACAACTTCTGTTGGAATTGTAAGTGTATTAACAGGGAGAAAAAATGAGAAGTAGAAGACTATTTAGAAAGAAAGCTGAAAACATACAACCTGATAAAAAAATTCATAAAGAAAAAATAGAAAAGTATCCTTTTGTAGAAGTGCATTGGTTGGACATTGTTGGTGAAGCGGGCTGGCAAACTTTTGATCAATTACATACATCTCAACTTGGTAGAATGATATCTAGAGGTTGGTTATATTCGACAGACAAAGGTGTCACAAGAATATTCTCTGACTACGGTTTAAAAGATAAAAAGGAAGGCGATGAAGGTTACATTGAAACTATTGGCGGTAGTACTATTATTCCTAACTCCGTCATCACTAAGCTTATCAAAATTAAATGAGCGGATTGGAATTATTTATATTAGTCGAGATGGTGGCTATACTTTGGTATATCAATCAATAGATTTTCCATGTGAAATTTGGTGGCAAAACAATCTAAAAATTGATGAAAGATTGAACCCAAAACCAGATGAAAATCTTTACGTACATACTATAAATGGTCACCCTGTTATAGGTCATATTTGTAATTCTTGACCGATTAAATTATGGCTCAAAACAAAGAATCTAGAATATGGCAACAGCTTAAAAATTTAGACAGTACTTGGCATTTTACTCGCATAGAATCTAATACAATTAATGGTATCCCCGATGTGCATTGTGTCGTAAACAATCAAGTTTTTTGGATTGAACTCAAAGCCAACACCAGCAAGAATGCAGGTCTATCAAAGTACCAAATCAATTGGCATATTAAGTATCAGAAAGCAGGCGGAAAAGTATTTATCTTGAATAGACCCCTCTTGAAGGCGCCCTGGGAACTTCTGGCCGTGAACCGTGAGTCCCGCACCGCCGTCCCACTCGCCCGCCACACGGATCTTAAAACTTTGATCACCTTCGCAGCGTCCCTGGCCCAGGGAGCTGGGCATCCTGAGGCGTGATCCCACGCCCACGCACCGAGATCCCACCCCCACGCCACTTCTGAACCTAAGCTCCAACGTCCCTGGCAGCTGGGCATCCGGCGGCACCAGCTGTGAAGAGAAAATCCCTGATCCCACGCCCACGCCCACTTCTAAACTAGTCTTGTACCTGAGGACTCTAAACTAAGGAGCTGGTGACACGGTGCTGGGCAGAGGAACTCCTGATCCCACGCCCACGCCTACTCCCACATCTGCGACTGTTCTTTAAACTAAAAGGATCCCGTGCTGGCCAGGCAGACTGGCGTGCTGAGATGCTGGAAATGTGATATGATTTCTACAAGGCGTGGGCATGGTTAATTCATTTTCCTTTCTCGACCCACGCCCCCACTACCGATACCTGACTAATTTGGTCAGGATTCAACTAAACTGTACCCGACTGGGGCCCAGCTCAGAACCTGATGCTTTCCTGCTGTAAAAAAAGATGAAAAGTTCTCTTGACATTTATCCCATCATGTCTTATCTATAATGTGCTGCTAGGAATTCGCGAACGGCGGCCTAGCAGTTAACCAAAGGAGAATAAAAATGACAAACACAATACTTCCAGAATTGCTTTTTGCAGTTGCTTGGATAGGATTACTTACCTACACGGGGGTGATCATATGGTAAATATAAAAAAAAATATAACAGATAACTTTATTTGGCGAGACCCGATGGATTCTGAAGAAGCCAAAGGTAATGTCGTTTACACATGTAGTGAGCATGGAAAGGAAACATACTTTCGAATCAAAGCTCTTGAGGGGCAGAGAAAGATGCAGGACTATGTCTACGTGTGGTTCAAGAAGCGTGGTCAATCGGAAAAGATGTGGGTGAGGATCACCAAAGGATCTAGACTCAAGGGTGTTGGCACCTTAGATAACGTGCCGAAGATACTTACGCAGTTAAAGCTGTTCGATAAAATTAAATTCAAGACTGACGAGGAGGGCATCACATGGGGAAAATAAAAAAAAATATAATACAACAAATGAACGATTACTATGGCACTGAGTATATCAAAGATGGCTCAAAGCCTACAGACGCAGACAAACCTGAAGAAGGCAAAGTATACGCGTTGACCGGCGCCGCCGGCACCGCGTGCATCGCCAATGGTAACACATGGAAAGAGGCTGAGGTGAAGGATGACTAAAGAAATTCAAGAATGGTTTCTGATGCCAAGCATTAAAGAATGCCTCGCTGAATACGAGAAGCAGGAGTTAGGATTAATATCAGACATCGCGAAGCACGGCTGCAGTGGCGGAGTGCCAGGTCTCACATACTACAGCGAGACCACCGCCTTCTACGATGCTCATGAAGATGAGGTATGGCAGGAGCTCAGTGACGCAGCTGACGCTGCTGGGATCGCGAATGGTTTAATGTTGTATAACATTTGCAAAAACCCTACGTCCCTTCGCACACTGAAGAACGACTTGGTTTGGTTCGCTGTAGAGGTTTGCGCTCAGCAGCTGGTGGCCAGCAGGGAGGCAGTCTGACATGGTTACTTGTTCTTGTTGTACCACTAGTCTTCTATCCTAGAGCTGCTGGATGGATCTACATCCTTTTGCTTACGGCCATGGTCCGTGGATGCACAGGGATTACCTGAGCCCACGCCCACGCAGCCGACGTTGCTGGAAGAGGTCCTTAAACTAGTAAACGGCACCACCGGCCAGCTGGGAACTGGTAGCTGGATCGGGAAGCAGGATTACTGTGTCCCCACGCCCACTACCGTCGACGTTGCTAATGGTACACATGAACATAAGGAGCTGGGCACCAGGCACCAGTGGTGCTTCAGGGCGAGCTGGAAAAGGTCAGAAAAAAAACATTTGCATTGTTGGTGGGATATGATAAGAAAGAAGAAATTAACTTAACAAAGGAGAAAAGAATGGGATTTGATTTATACTCATTAGGCAACCACAAGACAGACAAGGGCGAATACTTTAGAAACAATGTTTGGTGGTGGAGAAGATTGGCAGACTTCGTTGTAGAAAAAACCGGTGTCATTGATGAACAAGATAGAGAGCATTGGCAGACTAATAGTGGACATGAGGTAAGCGAAGAAAAAGCTATGCAAATCGCAAAGCAGTTAAAGGCACTCATCAAAGACGGCACGGTATCAAAAGTAATACACGAGGTTGAGGGAGAGATGAAAGTCAGCGAGGCAAACAATAAGCACGTTGAGTTGTGCCACGAGATGTTGCGTAAGAAAGTTGAGCAAGAGGTCGGCAAGACCAACATAGCACCGTGTGATTATCCTAAAGATGACCACGATACTTGGGATTGGATACAGTCTAAATATTCTTATGGTTCAAGCTACCCATTTACAATGGGTAATGTTGAGGAGTTCATAGAGTTCTGTGAACAATCAAACGGTTTCCGTATCTGTTAAGTTAATACGGATTGGCGAGGGTGTACACCCTCGCCCCACGCCCACGCCCACACCGTCGTGTGCTTAACTTAAACTAAACCTACGGCACCAGTGCCAGTCGCCAGTACAAAACTCGGTTTGATTTTGGACAACTTAATCTTTTTAGATGTGTGTTAGTAGCGAGTGATTAATCTCTCTCTATATCAACTCAAATAGGCTTAAATCTTTTTTTAAATTAATTGAAATAATCGCTTGATTAAACTTTTTAATATCTTATAAAGATGGGATAACAATTAACTTACAAAGGAGAAATGTTATGAAAACACTAACGACAAAAAAACGTCAAGTGAAAGCAAGTAAAGTTCAACAGAATGATATTGTTAATTATCATTATTCAGTTGAGCAAGTCAAAGCACAAAAAAAAGCAAACGACCTAATCAAACCAACTCATGTTGAGTTGTTTGAAACCATTAAAACTAATCTTATTATTTTAGATAAGGTTGATGGCATTGAGGGTTTTGCTCAATTGATTAAACGAACAATGAAACGTTTTGATGTATCAAAGTTCAAGGAGAAGTTTCCAAAGTTATATGAGGAATTTCTAGTTGATATGGATACAAAAGAAATTAAAATCAAAGTTCAATCAAAGGAGTTAAACTAATATGTCTAATCTAGTAAAAATGGTTAATAACATAATTGAAAGTAAAAAGAACACTAGCGAGGTTGAACAAGCGAGTACAAGTTCGCTTGATAGTGGGCTTAACTATCAATTCATGTATAAGCAGTTAGAGAGTGCAGTTGAGGAGATAATCATACAGTACCCTAACGACCCTATCATCAATGAGTTAAAGGCAAAGCTTGTTAATAATCTAAAGCCTATCCTTGAATTACTACAAAACAATAACGACTTTAATCAGTAGTCGCTACGACCTGTAAGCCTTCGGGCTTACAGGTACTCACCCTACCTTCGCATCAGTACCCTGACACCTAGCTTGATAGAGGTACCAAATCTAGTACGAAACTCAAACTTAACCACAAGATATTGTTCCCACGTTGGCTTGTCGTGATTATACCGAGATTCGTGCTTTAAACTCTGTGAAATAGAAACACTGGCGTTATTTATATTATGGGTATATATTAAAAAAGGGACCCAAATGAATAAAGAATTACTAACAAACGAACAGTTAAGATTAGCTGTAGAAAAAAAATGGATTGAACACATTAAATTGTGCCAGGATAATTTTATATATTTTGTGAAGGAAGTTTGGCCTGATTTTATTTGTAGGCTAGATGCGGATCCTAAAAAGTGGGGCCACCATCAACATATAGCAGCTGAGTTCACAAGAATTTCTAATAAGAAAAAAGGGAGGCTCATAATCAATATGCCACCTAGACATACTAAATCTGAATTTGCATCCTATTTGTTTCCTGCTTGGATGATAGGGAAGTATCCAAATTTAAAAATTATGCAAGTTTCTCACAATGCGGAACTATCATCAAGATTTGGTTCTAAGGTAAGGAACCTTATGGAGCAGAGGGAGTATAAAAATATATTTGGAGATGTTAAACTACGAGAAGACTCAAAAGCAAAAGGCAGGTGGGAGACTAACCATGGCGGTGAGTACTTTGCAGCGGGTGTTGGCGGATCTATCACAGGTCGAGGGGCTGATTTGCTTATTATTGACGATCCACATACGGAGCAAGATTCTATGTCAGAGTCTGCTATGGAAAGAGCGTATGATTGGTATGTGTCAGGACCTAGACAACGTTTACAACCTGGAGGCTCAATTGTAGTTGTAATGACTAGATGGGCAGAAGATGATTTGACAGGTCGTTTAATCAAGGCTCAAAAAGAACCTAAGGCTGACAATTGGGAAATAATTTCTTTTCCTGCAATACTAGATTCAGGAAAACCTGTTTGGCCTGAGTATTGGGAATTAGAAGAACTAGAAAAAGTTAAAGCTTCAGTTCCTATTCGAAACTGGTCTGCACAATATATGCAGAACCCTACCTCAGAGGAAGGTGCAATTCTTAAAAGAGAATGGTGGGTCCCTTGGAAGAAAGAAAATATTCCAAAACTACACCATATAATACAATCTTATGATACAGCGTTTAGTGCAAAAGAAACTGCTGACTATTCTGCTATAACAACATGGGGTGTATTTTTTCCAAAAGAAGATGGTAAACCTGCATTAATATTATTAGATGCCCTTAAAGGTAAATTTGATTTTCCAGAACTTAAAGTAGTTGCAATGGATCAATATAAATATTGGGAACCGGAGTCCGTGATCATTGAAGCTAAGGCTACAGGAGAACCTCTTATGCAAGAGTTTCGACGTATGGGGATTCCTGTCATTCCATTCGTTCCATCTAGGGGCAAGGACAAACACTCACGGGTCAACGCCTGCGCACCAGTATTCGAATCCGGTGGTATTTACTATCCAGAAGACGAGAAATATGCTGAAGAAGTTATTGAAGAATGTGCTGCTTTTCCTCACGGAGCCTATGATGACTATGTCGACAGTACCACTCAGGCTGTGTTAAGATACCGTCAAGGAAACTTCATAGAAATGATGAATGACTATGAGGACGAGTTTTACAATATTCCAAAGGAATATAAATATTATTAGGAGATTAAAATGGCAAAAAAAGAAAAAGTTTATAAAAACCCATTTGATGCAAGAAAAGCAGCTGATGATGAAGACAGACAAAATCTAAAAGAAATAAGATCAGTTCAAGATAAAACCAAACCTATTAAAGCAGTCTTAGGTGTTCTTGCATTAGGAGCAGCGGGAGCTATAGGTGCTAAAAAATTGATGAAAAAATCCAATACAGTTTCATCTGATGATGTAAAATATACATTAAAAGACAAAAACATGTTAACTGATCTTTATCAAAAAGCTACAAAGCAAGAAACTTCAAAAATGAATTCAGGTGGTGAAGTCGAAGTTATGAGAGGCGGAGATTACATCAAAGATCTTATAGACTAATGGCCGGACTTGCGGATTTAAACAAACAAGAAATTATTGAGAATGATCAAACATCCTCAGTACCTGTTAATAAATCCGATCTAGAACCATACGAACCATCAGCAGCTAGAGGCGTTGCAGGATTAGCATTAGCTGGTGCCGGAGCCGTGGCCCTTAGAAACCCTATCGCTAAAGCTATTAAAAAAATTGCAGGAATCAAATTACCTAAGGCTCCCGTTTCACGAACCACGGGACCAGTTGATGAGGTAGATGAAATATTATCTATAGTTCCAACTAAGATGGATAGAGGTCGAGCAATGACAGCACCTCAGATATCAGAACAAGAACAAATTAGACAAGTTGCAATCGCAAGATCAAACGAACTTAAAAAGATGTCTTACAACGCTCCACTTTCTCGTGGGGGTAAAACAAAAAGAATTGGTTCATCTCTTTACGATTACATTGCAAGACACCCTATTGCTGGAGCTAGAAAACCAGAAGAGTGGATTAAAGATTTTAAATCAGGGGGTCCAGGATCTTTTAAGACAGGCAATCCTGAATTTAAAAATATATCACAAGCAGTCAAGAGAGAAGAGATGTGGGATGCTAACATCGCACAGTTTGATAAAGCTGGAAATCTAATAGGTGGGTTTTTAAAGGTAGCTCAAGAAAAGAAGATTCCATTAACTAAAATGGATTTATTATATATCGTAGAAAAAGCACCTGTTAATAATTTAAAAATGAGAAAGCTTGGAACCGATGTTAAAATAGTAGATGAAGCTGAGGATCTAGGACGTGACATTAATAATAGTTTAGATGGTATAAAAAACAAAGTTATTGCTAAAGCAGGGGACAGCCAAGAAACAGAAGATATTATAGAGATTGTAAACTCAATTCAAAAAAATGTCAGAAAACAAAATGCTTTAATGTACAATAAATTTAAAGAAGTAGAGGATCAATACTCTGATTTTGATAAGTCTCCTTTTGGTGACCTTATAGGCAGCTACGAAGCTTTAATTCCAAAAGTTAGACGTCTTGGGGTCGAGGTAGATCCGTTAGAGATAAGCAGAATTACTGAAGCAGGTAAAGCAAAAGACATAGATCTTTTTAGAAGATTACAATTACAAAAATCACAAGGGTTTGAAACTAAGTATGGAAATTATGGAGAGTATAGAATTAAAGGCGGGGATGAGTATTTTGAAAATGTAGTGTATTACCCTAAACAATTACCTATGGGGCAAAAACTAAGTAGCGGGTTTAATAGACATTATAAGAGTGGTGAGAAATCAATCCCTAATCAGATTTATCATGTAAGAGGTAGTATTAGAAGTGGGGGTAATGAGAATCAAAAAGTTATGATGATTGATGAGATACAATCTGACTATCACCAAAAGCTAAGAAAGGTTAACCCAACAAGAGATAAAGTACAAAATGCCTTTGGTTCAGAAATAGAGTTCTTTTCGGCAAATAGAAAGCTTGAAAAAATAGTTGATGAAATGAAAACGATTTCAGCTAAAGGGATCAAAGCGACTAGAGAAGACCAGGCAAGATTTAATACACTAAATAGTGAATTTAGAGAAATGAGATCTAACTCACTTAACTTATCTAATATAACAAACAGGGAAGCTCAAGAAGGGATTCCTTTTTTACCTCTTTACGGAAAAGAGAACTGGGGTGCACATGCTCTTAAAAATCAAATTAAAGATGCAGCAGATAGAGGTGTAGATTGGGTAGCCATCTCACCTGTTGAATACTTACACCATGCAAAAAGAACTAAGTATTTAGGGGACATAGAATTTTACGGAACAAGAACAGGTAAAGCAGGTTTTAAAGGATATGGCGGTAGACAAGGAGTAGTTAGAAAAAATGCTAACGATGATGAAGTTCCAATACAAGGTTTTACAGATCCTAAAAAGAAAGCAACTTTACCTGCAGCAATGGATAAAATAGCTAGAGAATATGGTTCAGAAGTTAAAACAATACCGGTTGCAAAATCAGATCCTAATAAACCTTTTAAAGTTGTACAACAAGTAGATACTAAAAAAGAATTTGGTCTTAATCCAGACAAATCAAGAACTCAACATAAAGCTGCTTTTAAAACTGCACAAGAAGCTGAGTATTATTCAGGACGTTATGGTGGAGATGTTGAGAAGATAATGGAAGGGGATCCTAGATTATATTTTGATGCTTATGCTATCAGGGTCAATAAAGAAATGGCTGATAAGCCATTTAAAGCCTATAATACGGGTGGACTAGTCGTAAATATATTTGCATGATATTATAAACCTGTTATAACAATAGGAGATATATCATGGCAAGTAAAAAACTTAAAAAATTTCTAGCAGCAGGTATCGCAACTTATGCGGGATCTAAAATGCTAGGGCAGAAAAAAGAAATGGCCGAATACCTTAAAACTGAAGGTGGCGACAAGTCTAAAATTAACTACATCACAAAGAAAAAAGGCTTTAAAGAAAAAGTAATGGATGCAGTTAACGTTTATAAAAATAAAGGACTTAGAACAGGTCCAGGACCAAATGCTACATCTAAAATGGGTGGAACATTAGCTGGAGATTATTCAGGTATTGGTTTAGGCGATATGGACGGAGCTAAATACGGTAAAATGATTAAAGCTGATAACGGTGTTATGGTTGAAGCAAGAGGAAACAAACTAGCAAGAAGTAAACCAACTAAGATTTGTTAAATGGCTGAAGTAGAGAAACAAAATGAACTTCCTGAAGAAGATGAAGTAACAGAAGAAGTTGACGTAGAAATTGAAGGTGGAGAGGAAGAGATTCCTCAAGAAGAACAACCTGAGGAAGATTTTTACAGAAACCTAGCTGAAGAGATGGATGACCGAGCGTTGGGTCGACTGTCTGCTGAACTTATTCAAGATTATAAAAGAGACAAAGTTTCAAGATCGGATTGGGAACAGGCTTACACTAGTGGTTTAGATTTACTTGGATTTAAATATGTAAATAATACTAGACCGTTTCAAGGTGCAAGTGGTGTTACCCATCCGCTCTTATCAGAAGCTGTCACACAATTTCAAGCACAAGCTTATAAAGAATTATTACCAAGTGATGGACCTGTAAGAACAGCTGTCATTGGAGCAGACACACCAGAAACACAACAACAAGCAGAACGTGTAAAAGATTTCATGAACTATATGTTGATGGAGGAGATGGAAGAGTACACTCCAGATACAGATCAAATGTTATTCTATTTACCACTTGCTGGATCTGCATTTAAAAAGATTTACTACGATGAGATTAAACAAAGAGCGGTATCAAAATTTGTACCTGCTGAAGATTTAATTGTTCCTTACTATGCAACTGATTTAAAAGATTGCGAAAGAATTACACACGTTGTTAAGATGTCGGAGAATGATGTTCTTAAACAACAAAAAGCTGGATTCTACAGAGATGTAGAATTAATAGCAAAACAAGCGGAACAAAGTCCTGTACAAGATAAACTAAATGAACTTGAAGGCGTTAAACCTGCAGGAGAAAAAGAATATCAATACAATATTTTAGAAATGCATATTGATTTAAACATAAATCAGTTTGAAAAAGAAGATGCAGAAAAAGAAGTTAAACTTCCATACATCGTTTCAATCGATGAAGGTTCAGGAGAAGTATTATCTATTTATAGAAACTATAATCAAGATGATGATACAGTTTCAAGAAAAGAATATTTTGTTCACTATAAGTTTTTACCAGGTTTAGGCTTCTATGGTTTTGGTTTAATCCATATGATTGGTGGATTATCTAGATCTGCTACTCAAGCATTAAGACAATTATTAGATGCGGGTACTTTAGCTAACCTACCTGCTGGATTTAAGTCTAGAGGAATAAGAATTAGAGATGATGACCAACCTTTTCAACCTGGAGAGTTCAGAGATGTTGATGCACCAGGTGGAAACATTAAAGATCAGTTTCAAATTTTACCTTTTAAAGAGCCAAGTGGAACTTTATTTCAACTTTTAGGCTTTGTAGTGGCAGCAGGACAAAGATTTGCATCAATTGCAGACATGCAAACGGGTGAAGATTCACAAAATAGAGCTGTTGGAACTACAATTGCTCTCTTGGAGCGTGGTTCTCGTGTCATGAGTGCTATTCATAAGCGTTGTTACTATGGAATGAGACAAGAATTTAGACTTTTAGCAAAAGTTTTTGCTGATTATCTACCTCCGGTTTATCCATATGCAGTTACAAACGCAGATAGGTTCGTAAAATTAAAAGATTTTGATGATAGAGTAGATGTAATACCTGTTGCAGACCCAAATATCTTTTCTATGTCGCAAAGAGTAACTTTAGCAAATGAAAATTTAAAAATTGCAGTATCAAATCCACAAATGCATAATTTAAGAGAGGCTTACAGAAGAGTTTATGAAGCTTTAGGTACAAAACACATTGATGCATTACTAAAACCAGAAGTTCAACCTCAACCTGAGGATCCGGCAACTGAAAATGCTAAAGCATTACAAATGCAAATGTTAAAAGCGTTTCCTGAGCAAGATCATGAGTCACATATGGCGGCACACAGAGCATTTATGGCATCAAGAATGGTTCAAATTAACCCTATGGTGTATGCATTGCTTCAAGGACATATTTCAGATCATATTGCGTTACAAGCTCACGGAGAAGTAGGTAACTTAGTACAAGAATCTCCAGAGATGCAACAACAAGCACAAATGGATCCACAAGGATTTAAAATACAGTTTGATTCTATGGTTGCAAAAAGAATTGCGGAGATCACAACTCAATTAGCTCAAGAAGAAGCGGGTGGACAAAAAGAAGATCCATTAGTTGCCTTGAAACAAAGAGAATTAGATTTAAGGGCTATGGATATGCAAAGAAAAGCACAAGAAAATATGGAAGCTGAAGAAAGAAAAGCTGGCGAGTTTGAAGAAAGAATAGATCTTGATAAAATGAAATTAGAATCTGCAGAAGACCAAGCTGAAGAAAGAATTAGAATTGCAGAAGAGAAGATTGATTTGAACAGGGAAAAACAGATTCAAAGTAAACAAGGAGATAAAAAATAATGCCTTTTAAATCTGAAAAACAAAGAAGATATTTATACTCTCAGAAACCTGAAGTTGCTAAAAAGTTTGCAGTTGACTCAGCTAAAAAAGGTAAAATAATTAAATTAAAAGGTGGTGGTGCTGACATGGGTGACCCAGGAAGAGCTCAAGAAAGAGCTGATAGAGGTTATGGAAGTACAGCAGGTGTTGATCGTTCTAAAGTAAGTGCTACACAACAATCAAATCATCAACAATCAGTTAAAGCAGCGAACCAAGTTCAAGCAAAAACAGGACCTCTTCAAGTTCCTACTATTGGACCTTTAACATATGTTTTTAATAAGATTAGTACAGGTTTATACAATGCCAAAAATTTAAAAGATGCTCGTAAGAATGACCTTCTTGGTGGTGAGATGTTAACTACGGGACAGAAGACTACGGGACCTGCTGGAAATTATGGAGGTAACGACAATAATAACAGTCTATGTCCTGATGGAACTAATCCTCCATGCAAAACACCAACAACACAAATTAAAGCACCAGCAAAAACGCCTAATGCTTTTTTAAGTGGTTTTAAAGCATACGATGATGGTGGTGAAGTTATAATATCCTCTAACGTAGATAAAAGTTTACTATGATAAAAAATAAAAGACTTACAACAACTGTAGCCCCTAAAAAAGGACCTAACTCACAAGTACCACCTATTAAATTAAATGATGGTGGAATGGGTTGTGGTTGCGATGTATGTATGCAACAAAATTCAAGAGGTACTAAAGGAATTCAAGTAAAAGGTTTTAATTTTCAAGGAGTAAGATGATTTTAAAAAAGATATGGAAGTTTATAGTTAATTCAGTAACCCCTATCAGACAAGAACAGTTTGTTGTTAAATCACATTGTAATAAACACGATAAATATAAAAAGGGATGTTCTGTTTGTAGAGGTTTAAACAATGGTACTTAAAGCAGCTAGATACGTAGGTAGTGCTATTGCAAAAAGGGTTTTAAAAAACAATCCTCAATTACACAAAAAATTCGACGATATTATGAAGAATGAAGTGGATGTGACTCGTTCTATTGAAGCACAAACCTCACAAGCTTTAGGTATACTTAGATCTGATACAGTTAAATCGGGTCTTAATGTTACTAAAAAAAGTATTGGTGGAGAAATAGAGTTAAAAAAAGGTAGCGAATACATAAAAGATCTGTTATAAGATCGAGTGTTTGACGAGCTCACAAAAAAACAACGATTAATATTTTTAGCTGGAGTCTTTGAGGGTGAAGGTTGGTTTGGTATTGTAAAAAAGAAAGAAGGACACACTCCTGCAGCAGTTCTAGAAGTGCAGATGTCCGATGAAGAAGTTGTAACACTATTTCAACGATACTTAAAAACAAATAAAAACATTAGTAAAAGAAGCAAAAAAAAGAAAGAATATTATAAAGATATTTATAGGTTTTCTATAAAAGGTTACCGTGCTTTACACCTTATGGAGGAGATGCTACCATATTTATGCAAAAGGAGAAAAGAGCAATATTATGGTGTGGTTAAATCTATTGGGAATGGGCCTAAAAACTGGAGCCCACCTATATTCAAACCGTCAGAAGACTAAACAAGCAATGTCTGACGCACAGTTAATGCATGCTCAAAAGATGGCACGAGGTGAGGAAGCTTACCAAGGAAAACTACTTGAGGCTAGACAATCGGATTGGAAAGACGAATTTATTTTGCTTTTACTGTCAATTCCAATCGTAATGCTGGGATGGTCAGTCTGGTCAGATAATCCTGAACATATGGAAAAAATGGAATTATTCTTTTTGCATTTTGGAAACCTACCTTTTTGGTATCAAACAATTTTCGTAGGGGTCATTGCGAGTGTCTATGGACTTAAAGCAACAGATCTAATTAAGCGAAAATAGTTCAGATCTTTACAAATCGTAAATAATAGCTATAACTACTATATGATTAGAGGCGATAGCACAGATTATGAATTACTTACAAAATGGAGTAAGGGATTTGATTGCCAAGGTTTTAAATCATGTGAAATCGGAGTTCGTGAAGGACTAGGTTCTAAAATTATTATTGATAATGTCCTTAACAATTATATTCACGTGGGTGTTGATCCTTACGGTAATTTAAAATACCAACATTACGACGAATCTCCAGAATATACATGTGACTACACAGATCAAATGAGAGATACAATGCTAAATGATTTTTATGCTTACAGAAATGAAGGTAAATTTACTTTAGCTAACATGACTGATGTTGATTTTATGACTATATCAGAACATGTAAATTCTAAATTTGCATTAGTGCATTTTGATGGTCCACACATGACAACAGATGTAATTACTGAAGCTGTTTGGTTTGCACAAAGATCAGCGCCAATTACAAGATTTATATTTGATGATTATCCAAAATATAATCTTACCTCGATTGAGGATGTCCTTAAATGGTGGGGATTTAGAACAATTGAACGAGGATCAAACAAAGCACTATTAGAAAAAAATGAATCTTGATCTAAATACATTAGACGCGATAAAACACTTTATCAATAAACAAATCAAACAAGTTAAAGAAGATATAGTGTACGGTATAGACACAATCGACAACCTCAAGTATGCTAAAGGGAAACTCAGCGGATTAGAAACGCTGCTTCAGGATCTTAAAGACCTGCAGAGAAACGAGGAGAATGTCGATGACGATAATACAAACGGATCCTTTAATAGGGATTAAAAGAAAAGGTGAGGCTGCACCTGAATCAAAAGAAACAGCTATACCTACTGATCCAGAGGGTATTAAAAGATATCTTGAACTTATACCTAAACCAGTTGGTTACAGACTTTTAGTAAGACCTTATTCAGGTCCTAAACAAACTAAAGGTGGAATACTTTTAACTGATACAGCAAGTGAAACAATTCAAATGACAACCGTAGTTGGTCTTGTCGTTGAGATGGGTGATCTTTGTTATCAGGATAAAGAAAAATTTCCAAAGGGTCCTTGGTGTAAGAAGGGTCAATTTATAATCTATGGTAGATATGCCGGTTCTAGATTTAAAACAAAATATGGTGAACACCGTATTTTAAACGATGATGAAATCATCGCAACAATAAGTAAACCAGAAGATATTCTGCACTTATATTAAACGTTAAGGAGAAAACATCATGGCTGATGCACAGGAGCGAGCTAACACACAACCTGAGGTTGAAATTGATCTTGATGACGTAAAAGAAACAAACGTCCAGGTCGAAGAAACTAAGCAGGAAGAATCAAAAGAACCGAATTTAAATTCTGGTGAAGTTGATTTGGGTTATACTGATCACGATAAAGAGCAACCAAAAGAAGAAGTTGCAATTGAAGAAGTTCAGGAAGAACCACAACAAGAAACAAAAAGCGAGGTAGAAGACCTTACTCAAGTTTCTGATCAAGTAAGAAAGAGAATCGATAAACTTACAAGAAAATTTAGAGAGTCTGAAAGAAGAGAACAGGCAGCTTTAGATTTTGCTAAGGGTTTACAAAAAAAGTATGAGGATTCTGAATCTAAATATGATTCTGCAGATGAGAAATACTTAACTGAATTTGACGCTAGAGTTGATTCTCAAAGAGAAGAAGTCAAAAGAAAACTGAAAGAAGCGATTGAAACTAATGATGCAGATAAAATCATGGAATCAAACGATGAGCTTGTTAGGTTATCTATTGAAAAAGAAAAAGCTAGAATTAAACTTGCTGATAGAGAAGCGAGATTAAAGCAGCTTGAAGAACAGAAAACTAGCGTTAAAGAAGAACCAAAATACTCAGAACAAGACGTAGTACCTGCAGAACCTAGCACAAGAGCTAGAGATTGGGCGGGTAAAAATACGTGGTTTGGTAATGATAAAATCATGACTAATGCAGCAATGACTGTGCACGAAGATCTAGTGGGCATGGGTGTTGATGTAGAGAGTGATGAGTATTATAATGAGATAAACAAACGAATGAAGGAAAATTTCCCTCATCGTTTCGTTACTCAAGAGCAACGAAGACCCGTCCAAAAAGTTGCTTCTGCCGGTAGAACCCAGCAGGGACGTAGATCTGTGAGACTCACCAAGTCACAGGTGGCGATTGCCAAAAAATTAGGGGTGCCACTAGAAGAATACGCTAAATTCGTGAAGGAGGAATAGCAAATGAGTGATAAAATAAATAGAACTTCGCGCGCGTCTGTTGAAGTCAAAAAAGAAAGACTAAAACCTTGGACGCCACCATCATCTCTGGATGCACCACCTGCGCCAGACGGTTATTGTCATAGATGGATAAGAACCGAAAGTATGGGTTTTCAAGATACGGCTAACGTATCTAAAAAAATGAGAGAAGGTTGGGAATTTGTGAGAGCAGAAGAATTGAAAAATTCTACAGGTGATCATAATTATCCAGTCATATCTCAGGGAACTTACGCAGGTTTGATCGGGGTTGCTGGCCTTGTGTTGGGAAGGATACCTGAAGAAATTGTACAAAGCCGTGCTGAGTATTTTAAAAAAATTACTCAAGACAGAATCGACGCGGTGGATAACGATGTCTTAAAGGAACAACGACCTGAGATGCCTATCAATATTGATAGACAATCTCGCGTAACTTTTGGTGGGGGAAACAAATAAATAATTATTTGGCAATCTTCATCCAAAATAAAAGTAACAATAATAAGGAGAAATAAACTATGGCTAACACAGCTGAAAAATATGGTCTAAGACCAGTAAGAAAAGTTGACGGCTCTCCATTTATTAATGCGCAAAACAGATACAGAATAGCAGCGAACTACGGTACGCCAATTTATCAAGGTGACTTGGTAAAACCTGTTACAGGTGGTGGAATCGAAAGAGCCGTTGCTAATACTTCTGATCTTGTTGTGGGCGTTTTTAACGGAGTGTTCTACACTGATCCTACAACTCAGAAGCCGACTTGGAAAAATTATTATCCGGGAACTGTTAACGCTAGCGACATTACTGCTACTGTTATCGATGACCCGAGTGTAGTTTACTCAATCGATTCTGATGGAGCATTCGCAGTTGCGGATATCTTCAAAAACTTTGCAATAACAACAGCAACAGGTAACACTTTATCTGGAATATCTGAAGTTCAAATGGACTACAGTGTTTCTGGTTTAACTGTAAGTGGAACTGTTCTTCAAGCAATTGACATATCGCAAGATACTAATAGTTCAACTGCTGGAAGCGCGAACGTAGATGTATTGGTTAGAATTAATAACCATTTCTATGCTCAAGGCACAGGCTTATAATAGGAGTATATAAATTATGGCAATATCACGATCACAACTAGTTAAAGAACTAGAGCCAGGTTTGAATGCACTATTCGGCTTGGAATACAATAGATACGACAATGAGCATGCAGAGATCTTCATGACTGAAGCTTCAGACAGAGCGTTTGAAGAAGAAGTTATGTTATCTGGCTTTGGCACAGCAGCTACTAAAGCTGAGGGTGCTATGGTCACTTTTGACCAAGCTTCTGAAGTATACACTTCAAGATACACGCACAATACTACTGCGTTAGCATTTGCTATCACAGAAGAAGCGATTGAAGATAACTTATACGACAGATTAGCGGGCAGATACACAAGAGCTCTTGCTAGATCAATGGCGCAATCAAAACAAATCACAGCAGCTAACATTTTGAACAACGGTTTCGACACTGGTGGTTCATACAATGGTGGTGACGGTAAAGCACTTATGACTACTGATCACCCGTTAGCTACAGGTGGAACGTTCAGAAATGAACTTTCTACTGCTTCTGACTTGTCTGAAACATCGTTAGAACAAGCGTTGATTGACATCGCGGCGTTCGTAGACGAAAGAGGGTTAAAAATAGCTCTTCAAGGTAGAAAAATGATAATTCCAAAAGAATTACAATTTACTGCTGAGAGAATTATGAACTCACCTTTATCTACAACTCCAGGTGGATCATCTGCGTTTGCGAAAAACGACATCAACGCAATGATGAACATGGGTATGGTTCCGGAAGGTTACAGAGTTAACCATTTCTTAACTGATACTGATGCATTCTTCATTATGACTGATGCACCAAATGGCTTAAAGAACTTCGTAAGAAGTCCTATCAAAACAGCTATTGAAGGTGATTTCGACACGGGTAACGTTAGATTCAAAGCTAGAGAAAGATACAGCTTCGGTTGGTCTGACCCTAGAGGAATCTTCGGTTCTCCAGGAGCGTAATAAGATACTTTATAGGGGCGTACTTTACGCCCCTATATTTAAAGTTTATAATAGGATTTATTATGGGATATAAAAGCGACGTACAAGCAACAAGATCAACTGCAGGTAATACAGGAACAGCTGTAATTGCAGGACCAATTAGATTAAGAGGAATTATCGTTGCTAACGATGGTGTTGGAGCTGGTCTTTTAGAATTAACAACTACTTCAAATGCAGGTGTAACTTTATTTATTGCAGACTGTCCAACTGGCGATGTAATTAACTTTTCTTTTCCAGAAGATGGTATACCTTTTCCAAAAGGTATCTTTGTAAAAACAAAAACAAATATTGAAGCTTTCACATTATTAACTGATAAATATTCAGCGCCAGGATTAACATCATAAGGTAAAACATGGATTACTATGCTGACTTAGGTATAGAGATTGATGGCTTCGCAAAGGGTGGTATGCCTGCGCGTAACAAAAAGAATTACCGTTCTACTAAATCAGGTGCGGGAATGACTACTGCAGGTGTTAAAGCTTACAGAAGATTAAATCCAGGATCAAAATTAAAAACAGCTGTTACAGGTAAAGTTAAAAAAGGCAGTAAAGCTGCAAAAAGAAGAAAATCTTATTGTGCAAGAAGTGCTGGACAAATGAAACAGTTCCCAAAAGCAGCAAGAGATCCTAATTCTAGATTAAGACAAGCTAGAAGAAGATGGAAGTGCTAATGATTAAAAATTTTAAAGACATAGTTATATTATTAATTACCACGGGAGTTTTGGTTTTGTTGGGTATAATTATTATTGGTGATTACTGGGTAGCTGTTAAAGAAAATAGACCTGTAGATGACAGTATAATAGTACTTATGAAAATGTCAGTGACGGGTTTAATTGGAGTTATTGGTGGTTACATTGGTGGTAGTAAATGAGAGATTCAAAATTATTAGAACAGTTCCTAAAAACAAAATATAAAAAAGTAAAAGAAATGATTTTATTTAGAAACCTTAAAAAAGAAGTAGAAATAGGGGCTAACGGAACTCAAGACTATATTATTAAAAAAGGCGTAAATAAAGACACAATAGCTAAAAAGTAATGTCTAAAATATATTGGTGTGTTGTAGATATATTTATTTATCTTATGCTATCATTAGTTTTTTTAATAACTTTATTAGGAATATTTTTTAGAACCATGATAGATAAATTTTGTTATAAATTCTTTGGGGCATTAGATTCTATCTGTGAATGGATAGCTGAAAAGTTAGCTGGTAAAAGATGCAAATGTAAAAAAGGAGTTAAGAATGATTGAACAAATTAAAGAACAAATTAAAGATGCAGCAATGCACTATTGGACAGACCACAAAGCAGCAGTAATTATTGTTGCGGTTGTGTTAATTATTGCAATTATAAAGTAGGTTCTAATGAACATCGCAGAACTATTCAAAAAGAACTTTGTATTAGTCCCCGTAATAGCGTCAGTTCTTTTTGGAACATTTACGGGAGTTAAATACGTTGTTAATCTAACAGATACCATTAACGCATCAGAAGTTCATATTGTTAATCTTGAAAGAGATTTAACTGTGGCTCAAGATAAAATTGCAGAAATGAATACAAGGTTATCGTCAGCAGAGGCTACGTGGCAGATGGCAGAGAACTTATATAGAACTCTAGCTGATCAAGTACGTGAGCACAGCTACGATATAAAAGATTTAAATAGGTAAACATATGGAGAGTCTCAGGATGGATTACAGATTTACAGCTATACTTATAATTATGCTTACTTTACTAGCTTTGTTTGGTGGACCTGCATATCCTAAAAACGAATATCTTAACGAGTATGGTGCAAGATGTGGTGACATGGAAGTTAGAACAGAAAGACGGGATACTGATTATAATTATTCAGACAACAGCACTAACGAACAACAGTATTTAAGTTTCACATACAGAAAATATTTAGGTACAGATTGTAAGACTTTAAAAGAAAACGTATCCATCAAACAACAATTAGAATTAATGAAGATGTGTGGTAGAGTAAATAGTAATCCTAGTTTGGCACACAACGAAA
>Ga0209535_1000242_pt1 | contig 37157 bp, 23 predicted proteins | sample LinPmetageLP28_FD_184041 | JGI IMG/M metagenome (GOLD analysis project Ga0209535, IMG submission 184041) | Marine viral communities from the Pacific Ocean - LP-28 (SPAdes) (version 2) | ecosystem: Environmental > Aquatic > Marine > Oceanic | place: Pacific Ocean | collected 2009-08-22
CACCACCACGTTTTGGAGTTGCCTCTGTAATAGTGTTACCGGCACCGATATATTCAAAAGTATGTGAACTAGCAATAATTTTGCTTTGCTGGAAGAAATGAACCGATGTTCCTACGCCAACTGAGTGAAGTAGGTTTTCTTCAAGGGTTAATGTAGTAATTCCAGATACTATTGGTGTGCTACTATTTATTGTATAGTAAATAGGTGTCATTGTAGCAGTGGCAGATGCGCCATTACTACCGACATCAGGATCACTAATTGTTATCGTTGGTGTTGTTTGATATTGAGATCCACTACTAATGATAGTGATTGAAGCCACACTTTCACCCTCTAAGGTGGCAAATGCTGTTGCAGTTTCACCGCTTACACCTGTAGGATCTGCAACTGTAACTGTTGGAGTAGATGTATATCCTGTTCCTCCAGATCCAACTGTGATTGATTCGACAGATTTAAATAGTTCTCCAAAGAACGCAATTTGTCCATCATATGGACGTGTGGTTGTAGTGCCTACGTTAATGGTAACATTATCTTGAGCAGCATCTGCTGATGCAGTACAAGTTCCAATAAACTGAAGATTTCCTTTTCCGTCAGCAACTAAACCATTTGTACCAAAACTGCAATTACTATTTGCAACGTCTGCTTGTCCACCTGCATGACATTGGATAGCAACATTACAGCATATAGTGAAGACTGAGACTAATTGAGCATATCCTTCATTAGTTACAGCAACTCCGACGCCACCCTGGTTATATTGCGTAAAAGCGTCAACATTCATTGACTTTGTGTTTACTGCTTTACTACCATCAACTCTGATACCAGTTCCAGTTGTAGTGTCACTAGTGCAATTTTGAACATATGGACCCTTCCACTTACCACCACCCACATTAGTTGCACCATTAGTTGGGAATGCAACCGCAGCAGCGGGTGCTAGATGTCCAGAGAATGTCATGTTTTGCAACTTACATCCTTTGTTGACATGAAATATGTCAGAAGTTGTATTATTAGGTAAAATCTTACAAGTTCTTAAATCATCACCAACTACCGCACTGAAAGCTGGTAGTTCAATAGGATTATCTTCAACATAGTTACCAGACATAACTTTGATAACTGAACCAGATGATGCTACAGAAACTGCACCCTTAATGGTAAGTTTTGCGTTATCAATAGATGTTCCGTTATTATCATCATTTCCATCTTTGGCGACATAGAAAACATTTGGTGCTGAGTTAATACCGGTAGCACCAGTGTTAATAGTAACGTTATCACCAATAGTGACGCTGGAATTTGTAATTGTAACAAGTCCAACGTTGATAGTATTATTGTCACCGTCAATAGTGACAGATGCTCTACCAACTGTAAGAAGTCCTACAACTCTAGCGTTACCATCAACAAATAATGCCGTATTTCCTATACCACCTATAGTTGTTGTGCCAGACGTTCCAACAATAGTTGCAATACCACTAGTGATATTCAAACCATTATTAAGTATCTGAATACCCTGCTGTGCAGTAATAATACCAATAGCATCAATATGTTTTACATCTTGATATACTAAAGTTCCACCTACAGAAACATTGCCTGAGAATGTTGCAGCAATACCTGTAATAAAATTAGTATTAACAGCAGCAGCAGTAATAATACCTGAGGTATTAATATTTGTATCGGTTCCAACACCAGCGTTACCACCACCACCACCGAGAGCAGTACTTGCAATTCCAACCCACTTAGATGTTTCTGAGTTGTAAATTAAAAGTTTATTATTTCCTGTTGTTTGATCGAAACTAACATCATCAAGATCTTTAATAAATCCAGCGCCACCTCCGCCAATGGAAGAGAGTTGTGTTTGGATTCTATTGATAAAGATCTGATAGTGCTCTTTTAAATCTTTAAAAGTAGCGAACTTTTGATCAACAGGTGTAAGTGGATCTTGAACAAAACCTACATTTTGAGGTTTATCATGAGGTTCTTCAAGAGCAACTTCATTTAGTTGTTGCAATTCCTCATTTAAATCTTTTTGCTCATTCTTAATAGATTGAACAAGAGAACGAAGACTTATAATATCTTCTTTAATATAACGAATATCATCATCATAATATTTTACTTCGGGAAGTTTTGTTACTTCTTCTTTTAATTCATTAAAATAACTAAGAAGCAGTTCATCAGTTTTAATATTGTCAACATTATACTCATCTAGTTTACTTTCAATTTGAGTCTTTAATTGATCATATTCTCCTTTGATTTGTTTCTTTAATTTTCTATCATCATCTTTCGATTCTTTTTGGATCTCCCAAACTTTAAGAGAAAACTTACTAAGTTGTTTCCAAATCTTTTCTTTTTGATCTAAAAATTCCTCAGAAATTTTATTATTTTCATTTTTTAAATCTGTTTTTTGTTCAAAATATTTTTTCTCAATATCTTCTTCAAAAAATTTAAAATCAATATTTATTTTTTCTGCTAAAGTATTGATGGTATCATTTACTTTTATAAAATCTTCATCAATAACACTAAATGTTTTACCAATCCAAGTAAAGTCGGGTACGTCATTTATTTCATTTACCCACTTAGGAAATGTAGGAATAGATTCTCTTACTTTCTCAATATCTTCTTTTATTGAGAGTAAATCATCTTCATAGTACTTTGGTTCAGGAAGATTGGATACTTCTTGAATTACAGAGTCTATTCTGTCTTCAATATTTTGAACTTGTTCATCATAATATTTTACCTCTGGTAATTCTTCAAGTTTGTTAGAGATAAAATTTCTTACTTGATCAATCTGCTCACATACTGCTTCAAGTTCATCATCATAATATTTTACTTCAGGAACTACAGATATTTTTTCCCTTAACTGATCAATTATTTCGCAAATTGTTTCAAGTTGATCATCATAATACTTTACTTCAGGAATTTCGGGAATATCCTTCCTTACATCATTAATTAAATGTAAAATTTCTGTAAGATCAACAGTAGATTCCACAACTTCTGGTTCTACTGTTTCTTCTATTTGTTCTTGTTTTTCTTCTTCTTCAACTTCAATATAATCTTCTACAGAGGGAAGTCCCTCTTCATTCATGAGATAGTCATCTAGTGACGGCAAATTTTTATCTTCAGCCTGCGCCATTAAAATATTAGTAAATAACCTCGGGTTTTCTCACCCTACAGTTTATTTATCTTGTTCTTTATTCTGCTTTAATAATTTTGCTAAATCTGCTGTAGATCCAACAAACAGTGCGTTCGTGACATTGGTAGGAGAAGATTTCTTTGTATCTTCCTCGACATCTTTAAGTTTTTTCTGTAAGTCAAGTAATTTATCAGTAGCGTCAGCAACACTTTTAATAAGTTGTCCCGCAACTTCATATGCTCTTGCCTGTTCTGTTTCTTGAGCTAATTCTAAAACACCATTTACTGCTTCTTGCCCCTTTTCAATTAATGAATACAAGTTTCCTCTTGTATATTCATAATCTTTTCTAGTATCTGTTTTTAAAGATTCAATCTCTTTATGTACAGGTTTAATTGGTTCGCTAGAGACTATTTCGCTTGATACATCAAAAGTTTCGTTGAGACTATCAAAACTCATGATAAACTCCCATCAAATCCAAAGTCATCACCAACTTCAATTAGAGCGTTATCGGCAACAGTTATTAGATTAATTGCAGTTCCTCCAACATGTGAAGAGGTAATAGTATTGTCTTGTCCTCTCTTTGTAAAGAGTGTGTTTCCCTCTTTTCTATCAACATAAATCGACTCATTGCCAATAACAATATAAACGTTTTCTGATATTGCAGAAGAGTCATTTACTTGTATGATATTTGACGAAGTTCCAACGTCCTCTGCCAGATTGGTAACAATATTATCGGCATAACTCTTTGTTGCTCTTGGAGCAACGGTATATGTAAGATCTCTTGTGGGAGTAGCAGAGTCGTCTTGAACATATCCAACACGTACCTTTTTGATAAGATCTCTGGAAGCCTTTGTTGTATCTCCAACAGGACCGAAAAGGTAAGTTTTAGCAGTAAATCTTATTGTATAGAGTAAAGATCTTCTACTACTATAATTACCTTCATAATCATCTTGCATAGAAAGATTTTCAATTATGACAGGAATATCTCTTTTCTCTCCTATTGTGTCTACTAAATTAACAGAAAGAGTATACGCTGGTTGGAAATATGGTAAAATTTGTTCAACAATTTGAAGCATATCATCATTCAATTTAGTGAAGATTGATAACTCAAAAGACATATTATATGGAACAGGCATGTAGGATTTTCTAATTGCAGTTGCAATTCCTACTGTTTGAGATTTAAATGTTTGAGTTGTAGTTACTTTTCTTGTTCCGTCGTATTGAAGTCCAGTAAACTCAAATGACATTCTAGGCAATGTAATTGCCGTTGGTTTATTGAGATCGGGTGATTGCTCAAGTCTTGCAAGAAATTTTTGGGTAGGACCGTATGACAAAGGAACTTTGATCAATTCATCAACGTTTCCATCAGAATCCAAGTGTTTGATATCAATTCCATTAAAAAGACTTCCAAATGAAATAATTGTCCTTCTCAGAATCTCATGGTAAAAGTATTCAAACATACTTATCCTGAACTATTAGTTTTATTTATGTTAAGGACTGCCAAAGGGATTAGATTCAGAGAAATCAATAATTCCATCTGCTTCTATTTCAATATTATCATTGTCAGTAAAAGCATCGATAATATCATCAGTATTGATTGTAAGGACAGCTCTACTTGCACCACTAGCAGATCCTACTAATGTTTCTCCAACACTAAATGATCCAGAGATAATCTTCAATTCTAGAGTATTTGTTGTAGAATCCCAAGAATTAACATGTGCAGTTGTTCCGCTTACAGATCCAGTAATTACTTCATTGTAATCATATGATCCAGTTCCAACACCTGTTGGAGATCCAACAGTGATTGTTGGAGGAATAACATATTTTGCACCACCATCAATTAATCTTATCTCTGTAACAATACCAGCATTTATGGCAGACAAACCTCTTGCGGTATGAACTCCAGCTATCAATTCAACATAATTTTTCTCTGAAGGATCATTAGATATTGTTACAGTAGGAGGTGTTAAATATCCACCTCCACCATTTTGAATTAAAATTCCAGTAACAATTCCACATTGATCTATACCAAATTCGAATGATGTTGTAGCAATTCCTACACTTGTTGAATCTTCTGAAAGGAATATAGTTCCAACACCAATGGAAGAAACATACGTTGTTGTAGAAATAAAGTTGTTGGAAACAATATGATCATCATGATGGAAGGTAAGACGAACTCTATCTCCGACAATAACACCAACGGTTGATATACCAGTAATTTGATTTGATTCGGTAGATATAGTACCAACTGTCTTGACAGAATCAAATCTCATGGTAGCAATACCAGTCGCTATAAATTCAGTATTAATTCCTGCAGATGCTGCAATTGTAACATTTGGTACAGAATTAATATATCCAAATCCACTGTTACCAATACTTATTGAACTTACTGTTCCAGCAACAGAGACTGCAACAGTTGCTGTAGCAGTCTCTGGAGATGGTGATGTAAAGTTTATGACTGGTGTAACAGTATAACCAATACCAATGGTAGCACCACTACCAACAGCCCATGGATCTGAAGGATTGAAAGAAAGTCCTGTTACAATACCTGTAATAGGATTAATAGTTGCGATACCAACAGCAGTTTGATGTGGAGAGACAGTTCCTGTTCCTAACCCAATGGAAACACTCAGAGAAGACGTGTATGCCCTTCCAGTGGTGCTAAACGCTAATGTAGAGGGGTTTAGTGATGATCCTGCTATTCCAATGGTTGCAGCGGCTATACTAACAGATGGAGCAGAGATTGATACAGTAGGTGGAGATGTATAAAATCTACCACCATCCGTTAAAGCAAGAGTTGCGACATTTCCCCCAGTTGTTTCAAAGTCACTAATAGTTGCAACTGCAGTTGCCACATCTGAAGATCCAGTTGGTTCGGAAAATGTTACTGTTGGTACAGTCTTATAGAATACTCCACCAGTAGTACCTCCAGGGAATAAGAAAGCAGACGCACCAATGCTAATAGGGGCAGAGGCAATACTTACACCATTTCCTACAATTGGTGTGTCGAGTACTGCAGTAGCGGCTGCTCCGACATGTTTTGGTGTTGAGTATGTAACAAGTGGAGCACTGGTGTAACCAGATCCACCTTCAGAAATAGTGCTAACTCCTACGACACCATCTGCAATAATAGTAGTTGCAGCTGCTCCAACACCTTTATCCGCTACAAATGCAACACCTGGTGCTACAGTATATCCTCGTCCAGAATTTCTTAATTGAACTCCTTGTATTTTATCTCCGACTTGAGTCCCATCACAAGCATTTAAACCACTTATCATGGTTGAAATACCAATCGCATTTAACCCACCAGAAGGTGCTGAGGAAATAGCAACTCTAGGTGCAACAGTGTATTTCTCACCTCTATTCGTTAGAGATATGAGTCTTATTCCACCATTTACAATTCCTGCAATTGCAGAAGTTGTAACAGCAGATCCCACCATAGTCAAGGTAATATTATATCCTTGATCTTGAATATTATTATCTATCTCTTCAATATCAGTATCAATAACTTCATTTTCATAGCGGAACAACTCACATGTCAATTCATAAACATAATTTTTTTGTAATTGATAGAACGGTTTTTCATGCTCAACAAACTTAATTTCAAATAGTCTATCACCAAGTGGAAAATATATTAAATCACCCTCTTTTGGGCGAGTTGCAAGTTCAATATTTGGTAAATTTTCGATCAAAGGTGTAATATATGAACTATATCTCTCTTGAGAAATAATTAACTTAATTTCATTTGTTGCTTGTACTCCAAATTTAGATAATAAAACAGTATTTTCCCCATATCCATCAAAATTATCGACATATGCCTCAATAGGGTATGAATTATTAAACTCTGAAGTTATTACTTCTCTAATTATTTTATTTTTAGTTACATATTGTCTAGGAAGATAATATACCTCAACACCATACATCTTCAACTGTTCGTTGATCAAGTCTTGAATAAGACTTTGCTCTCCTTGAGAACCTTGTAAGAAAAAAGGATTAAGTACCATTATCCGATCATGTCAAGGGGAGGAAGTTCATATGTATTAGACATTTTTTCAGCGATTTTATCAAGATCTGCTTGTCCATCCTCATATATTTGTCTTCCATTGAGTTCTATACCACCAGGAAGTTTGACACCTTGAAATTTCATAAGATTTTGTCCCCATTGACGTTTAATCAATGCTGTCAAATACGGTTTTAAGAAAGAATCATTATATACTCTTGAATAATCATTTGGATCAACCGTTCTAAAACAATCTACAATAATATATTCTCCAACAGATACGGTGCTCCAATCAATATCAAGATATAATCTATCTTGTCTTTGATTAAATCTAATTTGCTTATGAGTATTCAACAAAAAGTCCAGATCTTCGAGATATGTCTTAGTCATTGCATACGACAATAACTCTATGTTTCCATAAAAATATACATCATTCAAAAACATTTGATATTTTACACTGAACATTCCACCGCTAAGAGAATTTCCACCATCAAATCTAAAAATTTTATTAATTCCAATGACTGAAGGTGGAACTTGAATATAATTACTGTTTTCTAAGTATGAAAATGTAGTTTCTGCACCATCAATCGTTGCTGTAGCAGTAGTAGTTACAATTCCTGCTTGAGTGACAGAAGGAGATGGACTTTTACCTCTGTTAATATCATCTTGAGTTATTTTATATTTTAATAATACTTGCCCTACACCATCAAAGTGTCTTTCATGAAAATATTGCACCGCATCATCAACTAAGTCCTCAACTTGCTCTTCAGCAACGTTAATTTCAAGGACTGGAGCACCTAACTTTCGTTTACAGTAGTCTACTAACTCCGCTCTAGTTGATGGTTGCATTTATCTTTTTACCTATTTATGGATCTGTAGCGATGCCTGCATTAACTAATACATTACCATTGGCAATATTATATACAGTGCTTCCAGAACTTACTAAAACATCATAAACATATCTACCTGGTTTAATCCTTCTTGTTTGAGTAGAGTTCAAAGATAATTCCATAACACCACCAGCTGCACTTGTAAATCCAACAGTAAATTCCTGTGTTACTCCAAGAGTGGCACCAACTGCAACACTTTTTGATATTGCAGCTTTTCCTGTCCAATTACCACCACCAGATCCTGTGTCAAATCTGAATGCAGATCCATCGGGGTTAATAACTGTAAATTTATCAATAAAAGTTGCTCCTCCGTAAATGTTTAAATTTACTGCGTATGGAGCTCCAGATGCTACATCAAATGTTACGTTCTGATTAGCCATTAGTAGGTATACCTATCATAGATAGTGTCTCTTGTTGTTTGTAATAAAGTTTGCAAAAAGATTTTGCAATATTTTTTAATTCATCGCGATCATCACAATCGTCAATCTCTGCCGCTACTTTTATATATTCAAAACTTTTTGAAAGGTTGCTGAGTTCAATTTTATCGGGATCCATAAAGTACCTCCTTGAGAAGTGATTTGATTTCACTAATTTCATTGTGCATGTTGGCAAGATCTTGCTCAACATTGTCCATTCTAATACTCTCTTTGTCTTTAACACTCCTGTTCATCATATAATAAGAATATCCGGATTTATCATTGTTAATGATAGCTCCGGTATCACTGTTTCTGAGGAGGTTGTTATGTCCTTCGACTTTTAAATTTTTCATTATGCAAGTGCTATCACTCTAAGATTTCTAATTTTGGGGGGATTAGCTTGATTGGTTGATGTAAGAAGAAGTTTAATTCTATAAGATTTGAATGAAGGAAGTTCATCAATAGTAAATGAATGCTCTCTGAAATCTTCAATTGGAGCAACAAATGTATCAGATAATCCATCACTGTTTGAGATGTCAATAATTTGCCCTCTTTCATCAATATTATTGAATCCAGGGAAAGGTTCATAAATTGGATTAAAGTTTTGATGATCAGAAATTGCAAAAAATCCTCTGACATCAGCATCTCTATCCTTATAAACCTCTACAATTACTTTAAGAGATGATGCAGGATTTTCTAAAGAAATTTCTTTAGAAAGATATTGGAAACCAGTAGGATCAGTTTCAATACCATTTACTCTGTTATCTGTAGCGTAATTACTGATAACACTGTCTACACGATTTGATGTGTAGATCATACTTATTCTCTGAGTATCAATAATAGGTGAAACTCTCGAATCAGTAGTTCCAAAATTAAGTCGTAAAGTCATAGACTTATTACCAGGCAATGTTGACAATTTAGCGTCTTCATTTACCTTAGATGCAATAATTCTTGGTGTAGAGAAATAATTAGATCTGGAGACAGATATTGGTTCAAAACCTTGATCAATATATGGAATTTCATTTCCACTCATCGAAGAACCTGAAATAGTTCTTACTTCAGCATCAATGTTTGTTCCTCTTACCGTGACATGTTGAATTTGAGGTGTTAGAATTTCAAAAGGAACATTCTGAGTTGCCTTGATACTAGATCCTCCTGTAGACTTTGATTCTCCCATATAAAGAATTGGGAAACTTTCACCTGTAGAACGTCCAATTCCACTCTCACCCATATTTAATTTTACTTTGTAAGAATCAAACGTGCGTGGACTGGAAGCACTAACATCATTCAAGTTGTGTATCTTATTGATTCTTCTTAAAGACACTTCACCCAATTCATATTTAAATACTTGAGTTCCTGTTAGATAATCTTTGGCAGTTGTGCTATCGATACCTCTTTCAGTGATTGTGATCGTTGTTCCTGATGCAGACTCATAAGAAACAATTTCTTCACCAATTTTGAGGTAACCAAGATTAGTTGTTCCAACACCAACATTTTCAAAAGTGTCAAAACCTGTAGTTGCATTGACAGTAATTGGAGATGTTGATGATGCAGTCAATCCAGCGGTTAGTTTGACAGGAAGAATATCTGATTGAACATCAGATAATTTAACTCTGTTGTCGCTGAAGTTCATACCATGATTCTTATGATTCACTGTAAAGTGAATACCATCTGTCACAATATCATTAATACCGTCAATTAGAACATTTCCACCTTGAGCAGCATTTAAGTCTGTTGTAATTCCAGAATTATTCAAGAACTGAACTGTATTACCAACTCCAGTTATAAAGTCACCTTGTACATTTTCTAATATAAGTTCATTAGTGTTTGCAATAGAAACAAGAGATAATCTCAGATTTCTTCCTAAATCTCTATTTCCAATTGTTGAAATACCTAGAACATCACCAACTACATAACCTTGCCCACCACTAGAAGCAACATATTCGGATATAGTCGCTCCAACTGCAATTCCATTGTCGATAGTTATGTCCGCCTTAGCATTTCTACCATTGCTTGTAATATTGACTAACTGTACTCCAGTATATTCAAGGTATCCGGAAGATGGAGTAAATCCGATACCAGAATTTATAATATTAAGTGTTCCCGTTGCAATACCTGCCTCACCTACAAAATCTCCAGAAGCATTACTACCATGCTGGACAATTGTATTTCCAAGAGTCAGATCTGTGTCTTGAAGTGTAGATCCGATACCAATACGTAACGATCTAGATGCAAGACTTATAGAGTTAGGAACCAGTTTGGCAATTTGATTATTACCTCTGCTGAGTTCAGGACTATAAACTTCAATTGATCCACTTTCAACAAAATCTGCTCTGTAAAGTGTGAACTTTAGATCTTCCCACTGACTTGGTTCCCAAACAGATCCATTTTGTGATTTATAAAGGGATCCAAGATAAGGTTGATTTGAGACGAATATTTGAGAAATTAAATCATTCTCACCAACTCTTGATATGAAGACTCTATATCTTGCTGATGCAGATCTCATTACCATGGCATATTCAATACCAGGTTCTAGATAAACAGGAGCTTTTAAAGTAAATGTAGTTGCGACTGAACCATCAGTGCTTACACTTATTTGATTTGCTGGTAGTATTACTTGAGAAAGAGGTAGAATATTAGTTGTAGGGATTCCATTTTCAACCGTTCTTAATTCCCAAATAACAGGTATACCAAGATTATCAACTTGTTCAAAGAACACATCACACTTAGTAATGAAGATACCAGTATCATCTTCTACAACAAATGTTTGAGCTAGAGGATCTCCTCTGTTTATATTTTCTGTGAATGTTCTTGATTGCTCTGTTACTACCTCAGTATTAATTACTTGAGTAGCAATAGTTTCATTTTGTCTTCTAATATCTCTCTGTTCATTAATATTTTGAGACTGAACATTGGCATTTCTTACAGAAACAATATTTTCTTGAACAGTTTCAATAACTCCACTAATTAAGAAAGTAGATGTTGCACGAGTTGATGCACTAAAGAGATTGTTATTTACATCATCTATAAATGTAAGAACTTTTGTTCCTACTTCAAATCTAGGATTAGTTGCAATATTAGGATCTGGAATGAAGAAACTTCCAATCAAAGATGAAGTAAAATCAGCGATCAATCTAACTTGGGTTATGGTAGCTTGAGCACCACTTGTTTCACCAACAAGAATCATTTCGGGAGCAACATGTCCAATAAATGAACCTTGAGGTTGATCACATAGAGAGAATGTGTCTATATTCAGAACTGTAGATGTTGAAGAATAACCGCTTGACAGTGCTTGAGACGAATTATATGGATTGATAGTAAAAACTTCTGTAGCATTATTAAATACACCAGACTTGTGATTTGCCTGTGCCACTCTAAAAGATATTTCCGCGTCAGTGCTATCTTGAATAGCAGTATTACCGACAGGACGCATTCTTCCTGTCACAGTTTCTCCAACTTGGAAAGTTCCAGAAATCATACCAATTTCCAAAAGTTTTGGAATGCAGAAATCACTTACAGCAACACCATCAAAGAATCCATAAACTTGTGTGTAAGGCCTTAAAGAACTAATATTAAATTCAATATTTCTGGATCTAGCAAATGAGATTAAATCTCTACTAATTGTTCTATCTCCTAAAGATTCATTATCAAACTGTTCTGTTACAACAGTTCTGTTTCCTGTTCTATTAGAAACACCAGTATCAAATGTTTGTCTGATAGTATCTCTAAAGGTAGTGGTAGTTCTTACATCAAATCTAGTATTTCCTCTATCAAAAACTCTTCTTGAATTGATATCTCTATCTTGAGTTGTAACTCCTTCCTCTTGTCCAGTCCAATTATTAACCCAAGAATTCCAAATAGCAGGTGCAAAACCTGATTGAGGATCAACGTTTAGAGTTCTAGTTGCTCTTTCAAGAGTTTCTGTAAAGTTACCCTCAGTTTGAACAATATTTGCTTCGAGTCTAACTTGATCAGTCCAAGAATCGGAGGCAGGAAGAAGTTCAAGTGCTCCAACCCAGAATCCCACAATAAATGGAGTTACACTTTCTGATCTTGTACAAAACTGTTGCTTTAACCACTCAACATCATCATAATCAAGAGTGACAATATCATTTGTTTTTTTGATATTTGTTCCATCAGGATTAGTGAATCTAAGATCACCTGAACCTGTAAGACTTTGTGTCAAATCTGTTTGAGTAGTATAGTGTCTAGGACGTGCTTCTTTAACACTAAAATCCACACTATTTTTTAATTCTACACTTTCTTCTTGAGCAAGGAAAGATGTAAAATTATCAACAAAAAATCCAGATTTGAATCTATTCAATCCGTTTGCATCAGGAACAAATAGATTTGCTGTATTTGTTTCAAGTAAAGATAAAGAAGTGAAAAACTCTAAGTTTTTAATTCTATTTTCAAGTTGTTTGATGTCAACCATTCTATAACGTTTATGCTCTAAGAAATTCTTAGACGCATCAGTAACATTATATAAGAATGGTGGAAGTTTAATAGATGCAATTTCTAAAGCATCATCAACAGAAGTTGGTTTTTCTGGATTTTCTGCTGGAGTGCCATATTTGACTTGGAATGCACCATCTTTTGTTAAATATACTCTATCAATTCTTCCAAGATAGAAAGAAAACTCAGTTAAAATACCTTCATTTGAAGCAAGAATATTACTAGCAGAATTTCCTGATTCATTAAATATTCTTCCTTTGAATTCTAGAGGAGATCTATCTCCTTCAGATATAGAAACAATATCTGAAACTTTTGGACGAATATCAATAATATCAGAATTTCTAATAAAGTTTACACTTTGAATTTCTGTTGCATAATCAAATGATGAATATGAATTGACAGTGGTTATATCACCATCGTCAGTAGATTCATAATATCCATTCGAGAAATAAACAACTAATTTTCTTTGGGGAGCTTCATTACCATCTCTCCTATTAAGAACTCCATAATTATAGAACTCTCCATTTTGTCCATTAGAAGAACTAAATTTAAATGAAACATCCTTACTTGGTGTATCTAATGTTGAGATTACACCTATAACTCCAGACTCTTCAAAATCAACTATTTCACCCTCTTTAAAGTTAATTTGATTTTTAGGTAAGAAAATAATTTTAGAATCTGTTTCTTTAACACCAACTATGGCACGAGAATTTGAAGTCCTACCTATAATTGTTTCACCAATTATTAAGTCGGATGTTCTTGCTGTTGGACCCGACAAATTGATCAACACCATTGTTGGTGCGGTTGGATTTGAATTATCAACAGCAGGATCACTTGCAACTTCATAAACACCAAGAACTTCAATTAAATCTGCATAATTTAAAGAAATATTTTCATCTTGTACTCTGGTTCCATATGGATAGTTTCCATATGATAATCCATCATTTAAAGTTGTAGATCCTATACCAGAAGCATTTTTAACAGACTTGTTAACTATGATTGAGTTAACTCTGTTTTTAATTTTATTTTTGTTTTTTGGTTTTATCTTAGTTAATGTTGTAACAAGAGTTGCTTCATCATCAGAACCAAGTCCAAAAATTTCTAATTGATTTGATCCCGAATTTATTTGTACTTTATCGGATGTTAACTCCTCAGTTGATCCATCACTTCTAATTAATGTGTATCTTTCTGGAGTAAATGGTAAAAATGTTTCGTTAGATTCAGTTGTTACTGCAGCAGATAATTGATTATCAACAATGTTTACTTGTTGATTTTTTCTGATTACAATTGAAGCATTATCTAATTTAACATTTGAAACATTGCTCTTAGATAGTTCTGTATAAAGCGTTCCGTCGTCAGAGACGCCTAGATCTCCTGCAATGACTTTAAGATCTGTTAGAGAGGCAGCAGAGGTAGGTAGAGCGCCGTTTGCAACTCCATTGACTGTTGATACACCTGTAACTGTAATTGCAGATGTAGCAACACTTACAACTGATGCAAATACTGGATCTTGAGATAAGTTTCCAGTAAATGAAAGAACATTTCCTACTTTAATTTGTCCCGGAAATAATGGATTTGTTGATCTAATTACTGATGTAAAATTATTAGCAACAGTAGTGATGGTAGCAACACCAACGTTAAAATTGGTAGAGAGAACTACATCAGCAGAGAAAGTTCTTGCGGCTCCAATCTCAGCACCATTTGCACTACCAAAAATTGATAAAACATCACTTATACCATGTGCAGTAACAGCTACTGCTACTCTTGAATTTTCAACACCATCAATTATGAAACTTTCATTTGCTATAAACTTACCAGAAGTTTCGTATACACTGAGTGCTGTGGTATTTGTTGCAGCATCTTTTAAGAATGCAGTTGCACCACTATTTTTCCCTTTAATGAAAGATGGAACAGTTAAAGTGATTGGTTCATTAACTGTAATTTCAGTTGTTGTTTGAACGTCGTAGAGAGATAATCCCCACTCATTTAAATTAGAATTTGATGCATTGTAAGATCCAGAATCTAAACTAAAATCATAGACTCTTGCCAATCCAATTTCTTTACCAGCAATACCAGTTGCACTATCAGATACTCTTGAATCTCTAAGACTCAAAATATAGGTATTACCAATTCCAATTGTTGGTGATCCGTGAACTCTATTTAACTTTAGAGTCTCACCAGTTTCATAGTTTATTTTTTGCCCTTTTAAGGTTTTAGTTGTGCGTGGCTTTAAAACGTCAAGATATGTTGGGGCAGTTGTTTTAACATCATATCCCTTTACAAACGCTCTACCAGGAGAAATTTGATAAAGAGCTAAATCATCTGATGGAGTTGATCCACTATATGTTGTTTGATTGGAATTAAATATACCTCTATTTCCTTCTAAGTTATTGAGAGATTCTCTTATATTAATACCAAAAGATTTGACATAATAGTCTCCAGATTCAGCATAGGTTCTCCTAGCTAATTCATCTGTTACAAATGAATAATCCGAAGAAGTTCTTTCTCTTAAAATTCCAGTATTAACAGTTCCTAATTCAACAAAATTATTATCATCAAAATCTGTAATATCTTTCTTTGAAAGAACTGCTGTAAGTTTTAATCTGTCAGCTCCAGGAGAACCAAAATTATTAAAACCAGCAGAGTTATCTGTTAAATTGGGATCTAAATCAGCATTAATAACTTGTTCTTCAATATTTAATCCAATTCTACAGTCTGGATTGCTTGAATATTGATCTAATACTAAAGTTTGTGTACTTACATTTACAAATGTTCCTTTGCAAAAATAAATACCTTCATTGATGAAGTAAGCAGATCCAACTGCAGTTGCATTTTGTTGAATTGTAGAAGCAAATGGAACTCCAGAACCAATTAAGGTGTTAGCAGTTGAAATAGTTTCATTTGCTGTCAAAAGTTCATTACTTCTGAAAACAGTTTCTTGATTATTAAAACCTGATCTATTATAATTTAAATATAAGGTAACTTGTCCTCTATCAGACTCTTCTTCAAGAAGATATGAATCAACAACTGCAGAAACTCCAGAATCTACTCCTGTAATTTGAGATCCTACTAGCTGATCTATATAATCAAAAATTGGTACTCCCAAATATGTGTTCTCAAGAAGAACACATTGATAATTTGTTGAATATGTTGTATTTCCGGGAATTACTTTAGCACCTTCTTTAAAAAAGTGCTGTCCAAACTTTTCAACCTGATTTTGCAGGATGGATTGTAGAGAGGTTAACTCTCTCGCTTGGACTGGATAACCAGGTTTAAATAAAACCTTATAATAATCCTTTGAAGGATCAAAGTCGTCAAAATATGGAGCGACGTTGAGATTGGTTTCCTGTGACATAATTCCTTAGAACTGCAAGATAATCTTAATATCTTCTTTTTGATTAGCTGACCTGGTTATAGAAGGTCTATTATCTACGTAAATAATATTACCGGTATACTTTTCAACTTCGGGTTGAGCAACACCCTCCGAAAAAGACTGTCCCAGGTAATAAGTACGACTATTTATTTCGGTTGATACACCCGTAAATGAGGTTTGAATTGCTAGTGAAGCAGATCCTCCAACAATATTAAATGATCCACCATCAGTAATACTAGGTGCGAATCTATTCATCTTAAATCCATATTCAGGACTTATGTTCTTTGTACCATCAGTATTGAATCCAGATGTAGATCTATCTTGCCAATACTTTAGAACACCAGTAACTTGATCATATGACACTACCCTTCCAACTGCTGTTGATCCAAGTCCAACTGTTTGTGTAATAAAAGAATCAGCAGTAAAAGATGCAGAACTATATCCAGCACCAGTTAGTTTAAGTGCATAAGTAGCTGCAGCTTTATCAAGTTCTAAATTTGTTGATGTATTATATGACTTTGGATTTTGAATTAATCCAACTCTAGAAATTTCATTTCCAGTTATGAAATCTGGATTTTCAGTATCATTTTCAATTCTAGAGTATATAAGTGTATTTCTTGCACCAAGTTCTCTGTAAATATCAGATCCATGTCCACCTTGAGGTGGAATAATTATATCAAAGACTGGAGAAGTAGTTCCATTCGGAACATTGCCTGCTACTAAATCAACTGTACCAAAAGTATATCCAGATCCACCTTTGGAAACGGTGATTGACTCTACTTTTGAATTATTATTAATTACAATTGTACATTCTGCTCCATTACCATCTCCTTTAATTGGAACTTGGGTATAAGTTCTATTTGCTGTTCCTAATCCAACACCTCTATTTGTAACGGTTACAATTTTAAGTTGTCCACTTGTAGATGCGTTGTTTCTAACAGCAGTTATATTGGCGTCAGTAGTAGATTCCCAATCTTTAGGAACTGGCATAAAGTTTGTAGAATCAAACTTTACAATATCTCCAGGTTTTATAGTAAAAAGATATTTCCAAATATATCCATCACCACTAGTGCCTGCTTCTCTTGGTTCTAAATCTGTAAAAGTGGGTTCATCTAATGAAGATCTGCCACTAGGATTCTCTGGATTTGATCCATTTTGTAAGCACACATAAACTCTAAAGTCAGAGTTCATCGCATAATAATTTGCCTCATATAAACTTACAGAATTTGATGGTTTTGATGGATTTTCTGCTCTTATATCATTTCGGTACATATCATAGGTAGTACCTGATCTCCAAGTAATTTTTCTAATTACTTGTTTAACATCATCCACATCAATTTTTTTGAGAGCAATCATTGTGTCCCAATAATTATTCTCCTCATTAAAACTATCTCTAGGATCTGGAGGATTACTATCCCAACTAGAATCAACATCTGTGGGATTTGGGAGTCCCACAAATGAATAGAAAGAATTGCTAGTAGACGCAATGCTAGCAGCAAAATCTTTTGCATTTAATATACGAAGTTGATCAGTTATAATCGCAGCCATTTTTGCGTAGTTTTTTACTTATTTATCAGTTATGTTGTAGAGTATCCTATGGACTTAAGAGGTTCAATTCTGTTAATGACACCGCCAGTTGTAATTCCAGCAATTCCATTTAGGAGATATGCATCAAAAGCAGCAGCATTGGTTCTTGATCCAAGAGTAATTTTACCCCAGGAGAACTCACCATAGAATTGAGTTAATCCAATTCCAGAAATATTACCAAGATCTTCAACACTTACTGTTACTCTCTTGACATAAGTGACTCCAACTCCTGCAACCGCCGTTGTAGCAACTGAAACTGCTGCAACTTCATAAACTGCATCAAGGAATTGAGATGTAACACCTAACGTTCCACCTGTTTGATAGAGAGAAGTTACACCACTACCAACATTACTATTTTTAATAGTGAAGTAATCACCAACAGAAATATCACTTAGTGTCACGGCAGTGCCAACAACTTTGGTGTCTCTCAAGAAAGAATCTGTAGGAATGAAAAGATCCATAACATATCCAGTGGATGCAACTCCTACAGATGTAGATGTTAATCCTACTATGTCTCCAAAGTCGCCTTGATATAAATTAGTTTCATTTGTTTCTTTAATTAATTTAGGTGCCTCAATCAATACCTGTGGCACAGACGTTCTAGTGTATCCAATACCAGGAGTATTGACTGTGATAGAAGAAATAGTGTCACCAGTTAATGTCGCTGTTGCAGTCGCTTTAGCAGTTGTTCCAAGTCCAACTGGAGTTTCAATTGTCACTGATGGTGTAGATGTATATCCTGTACCACCATATCCAATGGTAATTGATTCTACCGTATTTGCTACTGATACAACTGCTACAGCAGATGCTGCCACAATATTATTTTGTGAGACTAAACTAATAGTTTGAATTTTTTTAGTGGATTGATTTTCATCATCAGGATTGAAGAAAGGAATAACACTTTCTACAAATACCATTGTTGATCCAACACCAACTGATTGAATAATATTAGTTCTTGGATTGATCAATGCCTCATTCAGTTCTCTTGACTTACTAACAATTTTACCATTGATAACTTTATCAATAGTTTGCTTACACCAAGTAACGGTTCTGGCATGATCTGGATTAGGATCAATACCTGCTCCAGCATATGCATTTGTTTTTACAGTATCTGAAGAAAGTATTTCTGTAACTAATCTAGCATTTTGATCAATTGATCCGGGAACAATAGATTCATCACCTCTAATTGTTAAGTCATCACCATCTTTGATTGTTTGGAGAACATTGCGGAAAGTAACATCAATATCTCCAGATCCTTTATAGAAAAGAACCTTACAAGTATCACCTGAGAATGATCCATCAGCGGAGGCACCTTTTGGAGCTTCTGAGAAATTAATTACACTACCACCATCAAAAGAATATGCTTCTCCAGGCACTTGTAAAATATCATTCAAGAAAATAATCAAAGAAGCTTGAACATCGATGATAGAACCTTTTTCTGCTCTTATAGTTACAGGAGAACCATTTCTTTTAATTGTAAATTGTCTTTTAACACCATTGAATTCTGTGTTGATATTATCAAGACGTTCTATTTCTCCAAAGTTCCATGCGGAGAATTTATCAGAATCGGTTTTTTCAATTGTAATTTGGAACTCTTCTGGAGTAAAATTAGTATCGGTTGGAATCCCTGTTGAACCACCTTTAGAAATAGTTAATACTTGTTTCTGTCCATAAGCATACCCAAAGTTTTTAATTTCAAAATCAATTACACTCGATCCTTGTCCAACAATAATATCGATAGTTGCCTCTGTTCCAAAACCTGTTGGAGAAGAATCGGAGTATATTAAAGGTAAATCAGAATAGGAAAGTGGAGCATCAAATATAACATTAGGTTCGGATCCGATAAGATAACCAGATCCTGGATTTGTAATTGCAACACTTACGATACGTCCATTACTTACTGCAGCAGTTCCAATAAATTCAATTCCAGTTCTACCAGTTGATGAAGTGTAAACACCAACATTAACTGTTTGAATTCCAGATCTATATCCAGAACCGGTATTTCCTATGCTAATAGATGTAATTGTTCCCGCAGATGATACAATCGCTGTACCTCCTGCTGAAATAAGTGGTTGATATCCAAGTCCACCAGTAGATCCTACAGAAACTATTACACCACCAACGGGAACTGTAGCATTATTTGGATCATAAGCAATAGATGTAGCAGTTCCTGTAAAGGTTATACTACTGATACCACTTCCTTCACTAAGTGAATAATCTTGATTAATGGGCAATTCTCCCGTAGGACCTTGGAATATTCCATTGATAAGAATAACACCATTATTAGTTGAGAACCCAGTTACATTTTCATTTTTAGATTTAAGTGTAAATGTTTTAGTAGAAGCATTAAATTGATCAGCAATACTATCAAAAACATAATTTGAGTCATAAGCTTCTGAAGAGCTATTTAATGCTTGAGATCTTAAGAATGTTCTTCCTTGGAATTTGGAGAAGGTAGTAATTCCAGTCCAATCTCTTTCATCGGGGGAATTAGTTATTGATCCGATTGGAATAGGACCTCGAGGTGCAGTGTAGAAATTAATAGTATTATCAACAATATTGTACGCACCATCTACTTTAGTAACAGCAACTCCAACAGGGTGAGTTTGAATACCTGTTCCCATCCATCCACGATCAACTAAAATAGCATTAGTGGTTCCAATACCAATAGTGTTTATTTTCATAATCTCACCAGCAACTTGTATTAAGTCAGCAGAGAAGAATGATGTGATTCCAAGTGTTTCTATTATTGAATCAGAAAGTATGATTTCTTTAATAAGTGAAGTTGTTGTAGCAGTAGATACAATAGGATTTTGAATAAAATTATCAATAGCAACTAAACATTTAGAATTTTGTTTAGATGATGCAAACGTATGGAAAGTACCAAAACCAACACCAGTTATACCAATAGCAACTGGTGTACTGTTATTTGCATTTGCAGCAGAAGATGCCAGTTTTATTGTAGAATCATTGTTTTTGATAACAAAAACGTTTGTATTAGTTGGTAAGAAAGATGTTGTTCCTATTCCAGTAAAGGAGGTTGGTTCAATTGCTATACGAACGTTAGTGTCTATGCCAACAGAATAATTGACTGGTTCACCTGTTACAAAGAAATGATTAGGAACTCTAATTTCATTAGTCGAAGTATTAACAGTTACACTATCACTTCCATCAAAATTCCTATTAAAGATGGTTAACCCTTTATGAGTAAGTTCGAACTGTCTTTTAACGTCATTAGCAGTTCCAGAATAAAAACCATATCCAGCAGTAATTGATGCATTGTTTAAATCTATTTCATTATCAAGAGTATTATCAACTTCAACTAATTGAATTGCTTGTTGATATACACGAACTTGTACATCCGCACTAGAAGGTGGAGTATATTGGAGATGTGTATTACCTGATGTATGTAATGCACCTATTGTTCCAATTCCAGTGACTGTTTCAACAGTGCCGTACTCCGTTATATAAACTTCTGATGAGTCATTTAATACGATGACTTCAGACATTTGGTACTGATTATTTGTTGTGTCTTCTATACTTACAATGTAGTAAGCAGCACTGTAATCAGTATCACTTGCAGAATTAGTATAAGTAGCGATTGTGTGTATTCCAGGTGTACCACTTGAGGATAATGAAGTGTTGAATGTTTCTAACCTAGCGATGTTTTCTGTAGCTTGTCCAATTATTGTTGTGCCAACACCCACAGATTCAGTGCTAGACATAGAAACTCTTACTGTGTTTGCAGTAAGAGCCAAACCAGCTGCTGGTGTGAAATCAACGTTAATAGTGCCAGAAGACATATCAGCGCCGTATGTTCCGAGTCCTGTTGCAGTTCCCTCAACACCAGTAATAAGATCACCATATTCAAGAACATCAACGTTGGTTCCATCATGAATTACATTGAGTTCATTATAACCGAATCTTCCATCGTTTGTTGTTAGTTCAACTAGAACTTTAGATGATCTATAAGTAGAAGCAATTCCAACTACTGTTGTTTTGGTTGCGGCAGGAATTTCAACTTGAGTAGATTCAATACTGCATATTTCTCCAAGAGCAATTGATCCAACCCCACTAACAGAGTTATCCAAATCAAAACTGCAATATGAAACGTTATAATTATTAACTCGGAATTTGTTTGGGAAAAATAATAGTTGTCCTTCAGTACCTGAAATACTAAAATCAAAAGATCCTAGATCTAAAGTTGTGTCAACTCTTGCATAATTGTTGACAGTAGCACTAGCAGTATCATGAACTAAAGAAACAATAGATACTTGACTTTCTCCAGTAAAAAGTTTATCTCTAACATAAGTTAATATCTTTTTAGATCTTTGATCAACAGAGAATTTTTTGACAATACTAAATCTTGTAGGACGTTCCTCACTATTAAATTGAGTGCTAATATCATCAATGATAAGAGCTCTATTACCTATAGATTCGAAATAATCAGTAAGAACTCTATTTTCTAAAAAGATTCTGTCAGAATAAATTTTTCCAGATGCTGTCTTAGAATTTTCTGTGACTAAATCAAAAGCAGGATAACAATTTAGACTTATTCCACCACCTTGTCCTCTAAAACCACCGTAGGTTGGGATTGGAAGTATATCAACGGTGAGTGATATATTAGATGTATTTTCGGTAAATGCACCTCCAGTAAATTTTTCATCAGAAGATTCAATTATTAAATCACTAAATTTTAAAAATCCAGAAGTGTGATTTAATGAACTTACAGTATCATCCCACTGTTGAATAGGAATTTTTGATTTGATAGCATAAGAGAAATTTTGATAATAAAAATTATCAGGTATTCTCTGTTGATTGTCATTAAAGAATCCAGTTGTTGTAACCCAACCTTTATCAACGGTAGAAGTTGCGTCAATTTCTATCTCAGAATTGTAATCAATCTTAGATTTTACAGATCCTTGAGTGTTTGATGTTTGTCCTTTAACAATATCACCCACTCTAAAGTCTCTAGAAGTTGATACTTTTAACAGTTCAATTCTATTATTCCAACTATCTACAAAACCTTTACCACTATTAGAAATAACTGTTTCACCAATAAGGAAATCATTTTTCTTCAATTTAATATTAAACTGGGGGAAAGCGTTTTGGTTGACAATTTTGCCAGCAGAATTTCCGGAATCAAAATTTCCAGGGAAAAGATTGTCATCAATAATTCCGGATAAATTAAATGTTACTACACCAACATTTCCACCAAGAGGAATATTTACATCAGTAAGAGTGAATAATTGATAATCATAATCTACAGAATTATATCCAGAACCAGTAGATCCAACACCAACACTTACGTTTTCAATTAGTACTTTATCCCCAACTGCAAAGGGAGATTGATCACTAAAACCAGTATCAAAACCAACTGTTACATCTTTGGTTGACATATCAAATGATATATCATTAATTCCCACGCCGTTAGAGTTGCTAATTGGTATAATAGTAGGAGTTACGTTCGTTAATCCTTTTGTATTTTTTCTAATCGTTACTTCAGAATCTCCTTTTTTAAAGAAGAGATCAACATCATCAATATGTTTCCCAGTTAATCCATCTAGAACGATTAGATTGGGGGCGATTGAATAATTTTTACCGGCAGAAGATATTCCTATCTCATCAAATGAACTCAAAGATTCAAGAAGAAGAATTTCAGGAAGATTAGTTGTAGGACGAATCGTATAATCTGTAGGATAATCAAATCCTATATTTTCAATTTTAGTTGAAAGTACTTTGCCAATTGAACCACTCGAAGGTTCAAGAACAGCTCCTGTTCCAGTAACAATACCAACTACTGTTGATACACCAACAATCTCTTTATAATTTGATCCTTTAAAGGTAATATTAATATCCGAAATAGCACCATACGCTGTTGGTGAATTTGTTTCATATATTAAACCACCATTTGATCGACTATAAGATGATTTTTCTGGAATCTGATTTATATCGTAAATGAAAGTGTTTGTTGTTCCAACACCAGCAATAGAAAATTCACCATTGTAAACGCTGTTAACAATGTCAATTTTATTGAATGAATTTACTTCATCATCGATAATAAGTTCTTTTTTGACATCTTCGATGAAGTTGGAGTTTACGATAGAGAACTTATAAAAAAGATTTTGCGGTAAATTATCATTAACAACTAAAGTAAGTTTTGCATTTGCATCAATACCAACTTTTCCTGTTTTGATAACTTCAAAATTATTACTTACTAAACTACCATCAAATTGATCTGTAAAATTATAATCTCTATACAGATTCATATCAAAAGCAGAATATAAAGTCGAAATATTAACAGACGACAATGATGAATCACTTAAATCAAATATAACAGTGTTACCCGCGTAAACATCTAAAGGGGGATTAATTGGAAGTAAAGATCCTTTTCTTGCTACATCAATTGATACAAAACTTGGATTAAATCTCTCAGTTTCATATTTTGATTCACAAAGTCTTACTTTATCTTTAGTAAATCTAGAAACATAATATATTTTTTGATCAGTGAGTCCAGATGGGGATGGGTTAGAGTCAAGAATTACTTTGTCACCACTTTTGAAACCATGATCATTGATGGTAATCGTATTTTGTGCAGTACTGACTCCAACTGTTGTAAAACCTAAAGGATTAAAAACGATTCTTCTATTAGAATCGTTATATTTTACAGTAACTGTTGTAGTGATACCTGGAGTAACACTCATCTGCACTTTATCACCAAGTCTTAGTCCATGAGTTGATCCTGTTGCTACAGTAACTCTATTTCTAGATACTTCAGCATTGACAACATTTGTTCTAATAGTTTTCAGGTTATGATTAGATCCTGTACCAATGCCAGTAAAGTGCAACAGTCCAGAGTTCATTGTTGTGTCCGCAACACCAACAAAAGTTCCAGTAGATCCTATACCAACTTTAAAAGTTTGAACTCCAATTACATCATCATTAATTTTGGCAACATATAATGGAGTATCATTAGATATTCTATATTTTGTTCCCACAGAAGGATCAGTATCAACTTCAATGGATGTGCCACCACCATTATTGTAAACAACTACATCACCAGTTTTTAATTTATGATCAGGTAAGAAAACTGTTTTGGTAAGTACAAAAGATTGAGTTATTCCTACTCCAGGATTTGAAAGGAATACAGTTGATCCTATTCCTACACCACTTAAAGTTCCAATACCAAGAGATTCACTAGGATCGAAATAAACTTGTGTATTCAGTTCAAACTTTACATCATTTTCTCTAGTTGATAAAAATGTAAATTTGCGACTATCTTCTTCAATTGAAGTGGTAGCAGTATGTGCTGAAGAGACAGTATTGTCAATTGATCTTTCAACTCTTATTCTTGAAGAAATATTATCAACATTCAGAACACGTACTTTCTCAGCATTTAAACTTAGAACATCATTTTCTCTTATTGAAAGAAGTCCACGATTAAATAATCCTCCACTAATAGAGAAATATGTGATAATGCCTGTGACACCGGCTGTTCCAACACCTGAAGAAAGATTATAGAAGTCAGTTGTAACACCAATATTGAAAGAACTATTAGTTAAACTTATAGAAGTATTAAATCCAGATAAAGTTATTAAATCTGTATTTTTAAGATCATGAGGAGAAGTAGAGAAGGCTACAAATCTTCCAGAAGAATCAATAGGTGCAATCTCTAATTCAGATATTGAGGTAGAAGCAGCACTTATGTTGGTGATTACTTTACCAGAAACTTTTGATACTTTTGCTTTTGCTGGTGTTGATCCGGATAATTTTTCAAAGACAATACGATCACCTACTTGATACCCACTACCACCAGTAATAATACCAACACTATCAATTTTACCTCTAGATGTGGCAGTAATGTCTATTACTTCATTGTATATTTTATACGGTTGAGTAACATATTCATATGAAACATTATCATCTGTCAATCCAATAGGTGATGTGTTTCTAAACCATTCATTTTTTTCTATTGCATATGTTTCTTGATAAGAATTATTACTAAAATTAAATTGATTTGGTTTAGATTTAAAAGTTTTTCCTATGAAAAAAGGAAATACTGGAGACTTAAAGTCTTCAAAAGGTCCGTCACTCTCTACAAAACCATCATTAATTGTTGAAAAATATGCGTAAACTCCATTAGGAAAATCAGGAGTAACACAATATCTTCCATTATGTTCATCTAGATCACCACCACCAGTAAATTCATAATCCTCACAGAAAAATCCTTGTCTCCATGCTAAAAGTGAGGGGCGATTTGATGCTTCAACCAAACTATAACCACTTTTAAGTGCCTTTACAGATCCACCCGTATTATTATCATATCCATATGGACCGTAGATGGGATTGCCATCATAAGCCCAACCAATTATTGGAGAGTGAAATTCAGAGGGTATTTCTTTATTGGAAGAATCTATTCTAAGATCACCAACTCCGTATTTAATATTATCAAAAAGTAAATCATTTTCAGAATACTTTACAGATCCTAAAAGTGTTTTTCCATATAAAGATTCTCTTAACTTTCTTGGAGCATATAAATGGGTAAATTGAATCCCACGATCATCTACTAAAGATGTATCAAGAATGCCATCATCATTTTTGATAATATCTTTTGATTTCTCAAATAGATTAATCGTCCATTGTTTAATTTCAGCAATTAAGTTTGCACCAAGTCCACTTGGAGTAATTGTAATTGTAGTTGAACTATCATAATCTATTCCAGAACTTTCAACAATAATTCTAGAAATTTGTCCATTAACAACAACTGGAGTTAACTTAGAAAATCTTCCTGAACCGTTTATACGTAAATTTGGTGGAGAATTATATTCGTAACCGGGATTGGTTACAAGAACTTGTTCTATTTTTCCATTATTAACAATTGGAAGGAGTTCTGCATCTCTTCCACTAAGTAATTTAAAACTTGGTTGTCTATTAAGATTAATAATTTCACTAGCACCATATCCAACACCATTGTTAGTAAGATCAACTGATTCAATACTACCTCTAAAAATGGGTTGAAGTTTTGCATTAAAATCTTGTCCACTAAAAGTGGATACTCCAATTTTTCCAGATACTGTAACAGAAATTTCTGGATAATTGAAAGTATGGAGTCCTGATCCAATAGAATCAATATTTACATATTGGTTGGTATCATAATAGAAAAGTTTGGATGTAATTCCAACACCAACTAATGATAACTTAAATTTGTCAGAATTAATTTTGGTTACAATATATGTTTGATCGTTAATTAATCCAGATGCGTTACCTGAATAAGATAATGTTTCTCCAGAATTAAATCCATGATCAGGTACATTAATTAAATTAAGTGCAGTGTTTATACCTGCTGAAATTATTGTTCTTTTTTTATTTTCATAATCAAATCCAGAAGATATAACTGAAATATCAGAAATAACACGTTTCTTTTCAAAGGATTCAAACCTATGAACCCCTACACTATTTGATGTGATATCAATATCATTAAGTCCTGTAATAGAATCTCCATGATTCTTAAACAACTTAATTGTTTTTGAATCAACTATTTTAATATAATATTCTGAGTTTGAAGATAACCCACCGATAGCAGTTTGTCCATCTGCTTTATAAACTACCTTTTCAGATTCTCTAAATTTATGAAAAGTTGTAAACCCAATAGTATTGGATGATAGTCCAACTTGAGGATTATCAGATGACGCAAAGAATGAAACAGAGTGTGTAATAAACTTGGTGTTTACGTCTGCAGTGGCACCAGAACCGTTACCACCTGTTATATTGACTATTGGATTAGTAACATAATCAAATCCTGAATCTAAAATTTCAATTCTTTCTAGACTTCCTTTTACATTTACTATTCCTGTAGCACCTACACCAACAGAATCTTGAATTGAAAGGATGGGAGGATTTAATATATCATAGTTCTCACCACCAGATGAAATTGTTAGTGAATTAATCTTTCCATAGTATACACTATCACCAGACTTATAGTTTAGAATTTCTACACCATTTACCAACATTCCAGTTTTTCCTGGTAATGTTAAATGTTTTTCTCCATTATTTACAGGTGACTTAAATTCTCTAAAAAGTCTTTGTTGTTCAAGATTTTTTTTATAAAAATCATTAACGCAGAAATAATTATTTGTTACTATACCCGATACAGAAATAAAATTATCATTATACAAATTGGTAATATTTGAAGATAATTTAAATTTATTTCTATCAACTCTTTTAACGTAGAAAACTCCAGGATCTATTTCAGGGAATTTACTTTCAACTACAGCACCATCACTATCAGTATAGGAATAACTTTCATAATATACTTTATCTCCAGTAAAATATCCGTGATTTTCACTAAGAGAAAAGACTTCACCATTATATAATCCATCGATAGAAATTTTTCTATCATAAAAATCTAAAGGAGTGTCATGATAGAAAGGAATTGATGGTGATGCTGTTAAAACATCACCATTATATTTTGCATATGTGTTTTGAACGTTTGCAAAAGATTTTGCAACATAAGCGTAATTTTTTAAATTGATGGAACTAAGAGCTGGTTTAACAATATCTCTTCTTACACTAAACTTAGATCCTGATAATCTTCCAGCTCTAGAGAAAGAAAAAGATCTACTATTTGAAATACTAACAACTGTGCCTTGTCTTGCTAAACCATCTGATTGAATAACGGAAACTTTATCTCCAATAATAAAATAATTAGGCGCAAATGTTTCAATTCTATAAGTAAAGTCGGATACATCAACTAAATTTAAACTCTTTACATCATATTTTACTGATACGTTTGTGAACCAGGTTGATGATCTTGCTGAACTGGTTGTAATTCCTAATGATTTAATTTTTATATTATCATTATCCGTGTAAAAGGATGTTTCATCAACAATAATATTATTGGAAAGAACATTACCAATTCTTACTTCAATCTTTGAAGTGGTTGCGATTCCAACAGTTGATCCCTCAGTAGATGCTATTGAAACTGATTTAATACCTTCAAATCCGTATGCACTAACATTTAAATCTAATTCCGTGCCAGGTGCAATATCATAATTTGTTCCAAATATAGAAGTATTGGCTAAACCAACACCAATAAATTGATTAACATTTTTAGATCTGTAAGTTAATATTCCACTTTTTCCATTAACAGAGATTTGTCCTTTATCAGGAAATCCAATCGTTGAATCCACATCAACAATAGAGGATCCTGATGCAACATTAACAGTGTTCTTTGTCCTTGGATGAGATGAGAAATCACCTAAGATAGTACCACCGGTAAGATCAATATCTTTTTTAAAATCAAAATCAACACTTAATTGATAGTATGTCTTATCACCTCTTAAGATTTTTTCTACATCGATAACGGTAGCATATGCAGAATTTATATCGTATTCTGGAAATGCATCTTGATATAAAGTTTGATTTTTTAATTCAGATGGATCTCCTACTATTGCCTCAACAACAATATTTTTTGTTTTTCTGTATTGTGCATCAGAGGGTTTAAAAAGAAATTCTTTTGGTTTAACAACCTCTGCTTTTTCTCCATATAAAGATGAGAATAAAATTCTGAAAGATTCATCAGTTCCTTTTGACTGATAAAAATCTTTAGATCTTGATAGGAAAAGTTTTTGATTTAAATTAGTAGTAAAACTTCTATTCTCAAATCCGGGTGCAATTTGTTTTTTTAATTTTACTAAAAATTCTTTTAAAAGAATGTTGCTAAGGTTTACAATCTTAGCTCCTTGTGTATGAGAAGCAGCTTCAGAAGATGAGAAGGTTAGTTCTTGATCATCAGTATTAAATTCTGTAACTCCACTAAACCCGCGTATACAACCTTTAAATTGATAATTATTTCTATTGGTGTATAGTATTACCTCATTATCAATTTTTAATAATCCATATCTCTCTGGAAACTTATACGTACCGAACTGATTATTATATAAATCAAAAGTTGCATTAATTGTATCATCATCAAATTCAATATCTAAATCAAGACGAGTTTCATCTTCTCCAGAAAGAAGAGTTTCTAATTTTACATACTCATCAATATTTTGAATTATATCAGATGGAGCAGTTGGATACTCTTGGGATATGTAATATTGTTTTAAAAACTCACCGACGAGAGGAAAGTCATCCTTAACGAACGCAGGTAACTGATATTCAATAATGTCTTGAATCTGTACTCGCTGTAAATCGGTAGATATCATCTTGCGTCTTTAGTATGAATAAGTAGGAGTTGAAGTAGGGGTTGTAGATCTTGTGGCAACTGTGCCAGAACTAGATGGTGGGGTATATGTAGATGATGTAGTTCTTTGTTGTTGTATTGTGTTACTCAACGTGGATGAAGTAACTTCACCACGAACTAAACTTCCATTTGAAAAACTTGAAGATACAACATAGTCAGAACCTGATATGTCATAACCAGAAGAGATTCTATCGTTAATCGAATTTATTGATACGTTATTAGTATCTAGTTGAATATAAAGATCCTGTAATCCAATGATATCATTTGAATAAGGAACCGCCGAAATTTCAATCAATGAGAATGATCCAATGATATTAGTAGAAATTATATTGATTGGATTTAACTTTATTTCACCTTTGATATAATCAATTGTTCCTACATTTTTTTTAACAACTACTGCTTCTGTAGCAGACTTAAGTCTGATCAAATTAATTGATCCAGTTTCTAAACTGAAATCAGGATCATCCGCTAGGTAAACAGTTCCTGCAACACCACTTACTCTAAAACCAGATGATTTGATATTGTACCCTACCTTTCCTCTGTGTGTTCCATGTCCATGGTTTTTAATATGAAATCTATTTCCGAAACAAATCTCATACTCTGCAAAGGTATTAAGAGATGCTCTAAGATCTCTTCTCATTTGTATAGTGGTTATATTTGAAGTAACTGCAAGATTACTTCTATCAATAATATTCAAAAATTTACTATATTTAAATCTTGCACCAAACTTATTAAGTTCAGTTGAATTTGCATATCTATCAATATTATTAGATACAATAGATGATACTTGCGATTCACTATTTGCATCATTTTCATTATAGTAAACATTAACAAGTGCTTCAATGTAAAGATATTTTAAATCAGTTATTTCTAAACTAATGCCACCAACTGAATATTTTTTGATCTCTCTTTTTAAATTATCCTTAACAAGGTTAGAAAGATATGCACCATTGATTGGTTTAATACTTGCAAATACTTTTCCAAACTGTGGGGGATTCAATTCTTCACCACCAAAAACTGAGATTGATTCTGCTTCGGGATATATCATTGGAATGATATATTCATAATCTGTTGAAGTTACCGCTCTATTTTGAGAGGCATATGTTTGAGGTGCGTATTTTTTAATCGATTCAATACTTTCAACTTTTGCCCCACCAAATGATTGAGTATTGACAGTAACACCAGAAATACCTGATGCTATTGACAAGTTATCTCTTGAGGTTGTGAGTTTTCCATTGAATGAAAAATTTCCAAACCCATTTCCATTTTCATTATTATTTACAAGGTAAGTTGCAATTATAAAGTTAGGTTCTTGTAAAGCTTTACCAAAGATACCATCACCAAAAATTAATTCATATCTCTCGTCTTCAATTTCTTGAACCCAATATACAGCAGATTCACTATCAATTTCAAATAAAGAATCAGATCTATTATATTTTCTTTTTACTGAAGATCTTTCAGAAGGTTTCCATGTCACATTGATTGTTGATATATCAATATTTGCATTTTCTAAAATATATCTTTGATCTGGATCATAAGTGTTATATGAAAACTCAGAACTTACATATGTTCCTTCATAGATGTCAATATTATTAAAAGATGCTATATTATCAATTACAGGAACTGTTATATCTTCTAATATAGAAAATGCAAAACTTGCACCACTAAAACTACCAGTTGTACAAACAATACCTTTATTTAATGTAATTGTTTGAGGTTTTGTTTCATACGTAGATGTGTCAACAAAGAAGGAAATATTAGCTCTCGCTGATGTAGATGATCTAGGAGTATAACCTATGTTCCTCGCCAGAGACACCACATTCTCTCTGAGAGTGGCGGAATCAATGAATACCTCATTAGATACCATGTTGGCATTATATGAGGTTATATACGTGTTATATGCTAACGTATCGATAATCGTTGAAAGATTCGATCCTTCAAAATCGTAATCAGTAAAGTTTGAATTCGATCTTAGGTAATCTGTGATCGATTGCTTGATCTGATCGAAATCTAGATTGGCAAAGTTGACTAGTGCCATTATCGTGTCTGTTGTAATGCGAATGATAATTGCTGAGGAGTTGCCTCTATCCCAACAATGTCATAACGAATAGAAATATCATATTCACCAATGTCAAAGTTTGGTTGTACAATGACTTGACGAAGATTCACTCTTGGTTCAAAATTATTGATTGTATTTGCGATCTGTTCTCTTAAAGCTTCAGTTGTAATGTCATCAATAGGATCAAATAATAAACGACTCACTTGTGATCCTAATTCGGGATTAAATGGACGTTCACCTGGAGCAGTAAGAATTAAATTACGAATTGAACGTGCAATTGCAGTTTCATTTTTATTTGCAATTAAATCAAAAGTAAGTGGACTTACTTTAAAAGACATTGAAATATCTTTAAATCCTTTACTTGCACGTTGAACTGGCACTATTTACAAGCGAGTATAGTTTATTTATCTCGTTCCTGAGCAGTTTTCCAGAAGTAACTTTCTTGATCACCAAGTCCCATCCTTTCATAACCATTTTCAACTTGATAATATTCAGTTGATACTTTAAAATCAGGAATCTTTGGATTCTCTGGTGTCAAACTATTATCAAATATTCTTGTTCTATTATTAGGATACAGACAATATTGTCCGTTAACTAATTCAATAAGATTATGTGACTTATGTTCTGAAGGGTTTTCACTTGTTGCATAATCAATTACATCAGGATCTTGATGATAATTATCAATGGTACAAACATATGTACCTTTCATTGTACCATGATCTCTTGTATAGACTTCATAGTCCATACTACCAATAAACTGCTTTGTAATTGCGACAACGCCATAATCCATACAATTCCAAAACTGAAGGTTTTGTAAACTCATATCAGGATCAGGTTTCACTGGTTCCGAAAGAAAAGCACTGATAGGTAACTTATCATACATTGCTGCATACTCTGGTAAGTATGTCTCAAAATAAAAAGCGCGTCCAGGAATCGACTTAGCCGAAACCCAAACGCCCTTTACATATTCTCCCCAACCAGATTGATGATCAGTTAAGTATTCTTTTCTTACCCAAACTTCAACCGAGGGGAGGTTGCAGATTAATGCCGCCATAAAGTAACATAGTTGTTACATCTATTTACCTTGTCCGCGATATAACTTCTTTTTCCCATTACGAGAAGTCGCGGCATATTTCGTATGCTTACCTGATCCTTGACGAGTTTTTTTCGGTGTACCGGGCATAAACCCGTCTTTAACCAATCCAGTCTTTGAACGTACTGCCATAATTTAATACCTCAAATAACACGAGTTTTTTCATGTCCAACACGAATCCGAGGATCGCACCAGATTTCATAACCAGCATCGATAGCATCTAAACAGAACGATACATCCTCACCACACATGTCCTGAACTGCACCACTTTCAAAGACTTGCATCTTAGGGGCAAACCATGGATACTTAATCTCCTTATCTTCAAACACTCCGTGCTTGATCATTACCCATCCAAAACCTGTGTAGTCAACTGTGAAAGGTTTCTTACGTTTTGAAATCGAATCGACAGTTTCATGATTCATGACACCACCGTTCTTACGGAAGTCATCTTCTTCCAACCAGTGTGCAACGGAAGTAGTGCTACCATCTTCAGTAGAATACCATCCAGCAGTGATAGATTTGTCATCGTCTTCTGCTGGATTTGCTAGATCACACAATTGCCAGAACTTTTCAGTATTAAAGACAATATCACTATCAATCCATAATTGATAATCATATTCTAGTTTGCCGTCCCAGGGGATCTGATCAGGACCGCGTAACACGTTTGCTCCAAGACATTTGCAACGTGCAAAGTTAACCATGGAAGAGTAATCCTGACTGATCTGAATACTCATTCCATTCTGTACCATGTCAAAACATAGTTGTACAAAATTCTTCAGAAACGTGTACGAACATCCACGTCCAGGTAAACAAAAGACAATCTTCTTGCCTTTCATTCTTGCTTTGATTGCTTCAATGTCCCACTCAGGTGCCTTTGCCTTTGGTGGAACAGTCTTTACAGTGAATCCTTTAGCCATGAGTTAGAATAAACTTCAGTTCAATTATAGTGCATTATATGTAGCGTGTCAATATGAATCATCACCTGCTGGTTGTCCGTACCCCCTACTGTAGTCTTCTACTAACAATTGTACAGCCTCATATGATAAATCCTCTGCCGCATACTCAGTCTTCATCAATCCTACCATACCCTGCAATTGACTCCATGTCTCTCTGAACTGTTGTTCGTTGAGACTATTATATAAACACTCTCCTTTCGCATAGATGTGGTAAATCTTACTTGCCAAAATTTTTTTCCTCCGAATTTTTTTTAGAGTTCTTAATTCACTATTGCATTATATATCAAGACAAGAAAAATCCCTACCAGAAACATAATGGGGCGTAATACAATATGGGGATATCTTATCATCCATCCTGCTAATACAACCTTCCAAAAATTCCAATAGGGACGTTTTTTCATTGCAAAATTTTTTTTTTATTAATGCGAAATCACTCTCGCGTTTTGTCACCTCTGTAGGTTAGGGTAGTTAGTCTTTTTATATACGGCATCGCGCCGCGCAACCGCAACACAAACCCGCGCATAACTGCTGTTACACGCATATACACTGTAGCACACTTCTAAGAGACTGTCAACACCCGCCCCTGCGAATCACCAACTGACAGGTTTACTTAAGTCCTCTACGTAACTGTCAACAACTCTCTCAGATCCTTCCAAATTAAATAAACCTTCCCAGTTAATCTGATGCGGATCGAAGTCTTCCATAACCTCTAAATCCAACGTGATGCGATAACGTTGTTTCTGTGCCTGACTGATAGCGACTGACATAACACTAATCCCGTTGGTGATACTTACAGAGTATAAAACGTCTAAGCGATATTGTCAATCTACGCACGCATATTTATAAGGGAAACTGATAAAACTGCGGAGTTGTGTCTCTGAATCCTTATCAGTGGGGTGGTTGACAATTTCGCGGAGTGGTGATAGAATGGACGCCAAGATCACTACAAGAATGAACATTTAATAGGGTATTAATGGGTAGTATCCAGAGAACTCTTCTCAACAAGATAAAACAGCGAGGTATATTTATAATACCATTTATAAACGTTTTTTAATACATTTAAGGGTAAAACATAAGTATAATTACTTACATCATACCCCATATATTCTATTCCACTACTGTTACCCTTGGTTCATCATTTCTGCTTCAATTATATCAAGAATCTCTCCCACTTCTTCTGACTTCTCCTCATCTACCAACACACCATAGTCCTCAACTGCCTCCAGGATTATCTCCCACTGTGTTTCAGATAGTGTGATGGTAGTTTGGTTCATCATAGGAAAGAAAGTCTTGATAAAGTTAAACATCAATCAACCTACACATGCCATGGAAGTATACTCATCGCGAGGCATCTTATCGACATTAAAGTCAGTAACCTCGGCACCTTTTGCAATACGTGATGCAACCTCATGTTTGAAGTCTATCATACCAATAGTGCTATATGAGTTCTGATTACTACCGCGAAAATACACTCGTTTAGTAAAACGTCGGATAGTAACTTTCATTCCTTTGATATCATCAGATTCAGCAATAAATGCCTCAGGGAAGTAATCAACAACGACAGCGGAATTAGTAAGTTGCATGTGAAAAGAATTAAGAAGGATTAGGGTGAATAAGTGTGAAATAAATCTGGGACTTACCGATGCAACGCTAACGTGCCCAGACTTAATAATTAAGCGAAGATATAACCATTGCTGAAATCATAGACATTGTAGACTTTACTTTGTCCTGCCATTCCAACAAACTTTCTTACATACCAGGCGAAATCCTTTTGGAATACACCTTCTCCAGTAACGCAGAATTCATCACAAAGTGCATTCAGTCTGCTCTTTGTTGTAACAGACTGCCAACCTCCATCGAAGATTGTCATATCATTATCTGATACTTCAGCGATTTTGTTGCCATGAAGGCGAACAACAGAGACACCAGTTTCAGGATCAAAGTGAACAGAAGTGTTGCCAGACTGCCAATTTTTGTTGGATTGGATAGCGGCATTCATCTGAGTTTCGATCTTACGCATTTGAGGTTTGAGAAGGTTTGTGGTTTTGTGGTGGGTGCTGTCCCCTCCACTTCTATAAGATATTCGATCTGGCATTTTCCCGTAGTTCGTGGTGATACAAAACTCCGATAGAAAACCTTTAGGTTGTTTGTGCCAATCTGGTGACTGGTTTATTTCTCTTTACTTAGCAGCAAATGTGGATTATATTGTTGTACCTCTTCAATCAATTCATCAACTGACAAACAATCCAGTTCTGCATTTTGCATATTGATAAAATACTCTTTCAGATCATCTAATGACATTTGACTCAAGTCCCATTGAATTAATTTCTCTTGGAGATCATCTCGATCAATAATGTTATCAGTCATTTGTGTTAGTTAATTTAAATTCTTGAGGTACAAATAAGACATCATTTTCACTACCTTCAATCCACTCCCACCATTCTTCTAATGGTTCAGTTCTTTCTTCATTATAGAATTCTCCAACTTTATCTTCTTCCATAATTGTATCAATTCTTTCTTTAGTAATCATTAGCAATTCATTCATTTGTAAAGAAAGAGATTTATTTAATTCCATTGATGTCAAATAGCATAGGTTTGATTGATTGCATCAGTCTTAAACTTTCTGCATAACTTAAACAGCAGTTTTAAATCATCCTTAATCACATATCGAAACGATGATGATTCGATGATGAAGTTACCATCCTCCAACCATACTTGTGGGAGTTGTTTCTTGTAGATAGGGAAGTCATTCATCAAACTAACTCCTGTTGATACTGCATCAATTGCTCTTCTACGACTTCATCTACACTCTCTTGAATCACCTGATAGATGTAATCAATGTTGCCTACATCATCAAAGATACGTCTAACCAACTCAGGATCTTCTACATTATTCTGGTAATCAGTGTTGCCATCTCCATCCTTTAAGTGACAATCATTCTTGGTATAAATCCACGCGGCACATTC